>JAABUU010000966.1_pt1 | contig 55082 bp, 47 predicted proteins | sample 5559301 | NCBI WGS metagenome assembly JAABUU01 (sample SAMN10711884, study PRJNA513360) | rock metagenome | isolation source: Antarctica rocks | place: Antarctica: Victoria Land, Richard Nunatak white
TAATTCTGGACGCGAGCAAACCTGCTCGGCGGTACCCACGCGACACGATCGGGGTCTGACATGGGCATCGGCGCAGGCCTCGTGCTGGTGGCCGTCGGGGCCATCCTCACCTTCGCGGTCCACGTCACGCTGTCCGGTGTCGACCTGGCCGTCGTCGGGGTCATCCTCATGGTCGTCGGCATTCTGGGGATCATTCTCGACCTGGTGCTGTTGATGCCGCGCCGCCGGGCCGGCAACGTACGCGACGAGCCTGTCGTGCGTGACCGGTATTACGACCGCTGAGCCCACTCGGGTGGGGCCGTCGACTGGCAGGCGCCCTACCTACCCGCAGCACCCGCCGCCGCAGCACCCGCCTGCTGCCTGCCGGGGGGCGGCCGGGGATGGCTGTGCTGCCGCTGTCCCGGCCCCGACCGCGACGGCGCTGAACACCCGCGTGGTGTCGGCGTGGCCACCGGGGCAGCTGGGGCGCTCGGCAGGAGCTGTCATCGACCGGCGGACCTCGAACTGGTCGCCGCAGTCGCGGCAGCGGTACTCGTAGGCAGGCACGCCCTCATCGTAAGGCCCGCTCGTAGGCCTGCCCTGGTGCCGGCTACTCGACGAGCAGCAGCCGACGCGGGTCCTCGAGCAGCCGGCCGACCTCGACCAGCACCGCCGAGCCGAGGGCGCCGTCGACGAGGCGGTGGTCGAAGGTCAGCGCCAACTGGGCGACCTGACGCACCGCGAGCTCGCCCGCCACGACCCACGGCCGCTCCCGAACCGCTCCGAGGCACAAAATCATGGCTTCGCCGGGATTGAGCAGCGGAGTCCCTGCGTCGACCCCGAGCGGGCCGACGTTGGTGATGCTGACGGTGCCTCCGGTCAGGTCCGCCGTCGTGCACCGGCCCTCCCGTGCGGTGGTGGTCAGCTCGCCCAGTGCGCGCGCCAGCGCCGCCATCGGCATCGCCTGCGCGCCCTTGATGCTCGGCACGAGCAGACCGCGGGGACTGGCGACGGCGATGCCGAGGTTGACCGCCCCGTGTCGGACGATCTCCTGGCGCTCCTCGTCCCAGGAGGCGTTGCCACCGGGGTGACGCTCCAGCGCCAGGCAGAGAGCCCGGGCGGTCACGGCGAGCGGTCCGAGGCGGGCGTCGCCGAGCGCCGGGTCGTTGGCGAGGTCCGCGCACAGCTGCACGGTTGCGGTCACGTCGACGGCGAGGAACTCCGTCACCTGGGGCACGGCAGCACTGGCCACCATCGCCGCAGCCATCGCGCGCTGGACCCCCCGCACCGGCAGGCGCTCGTCGGCAACGGCGGGGGCGGCTGCGCGCGGGCTCGGCACCGGCTGCACCGGCTGCACGGGCTCCACGGGCTGTGCGGCGCCGACCACGTCCTCCCGGCAGATGCGCCCGTCCGGTCCAGTTCCGGTCAGCCCGGCGATGTCGACGCCGAGATCACGGGCCAGCCGGCGCACTGGCGGCTTGGCGAGCGCGCGGGCAGGCGCCGGGCAAGCCGGTCCTGTTGCCGGCATGGCCGCCCTGCGCCCGCGGCGCATCGGCACGGCCGCGGCGGTCCGTGGCCCGTAACCAACGAGAACCTCCTGCCGCTCCGGCTGGCTCGGTTCGTCCCCGGCGATGGCCGCATCCGCCGTCTCCACTTCGACGAGCACGGCGCCGACCGGCAGCGTCTCACCCGGCGGGCAGGCCAGCGTGGCGATGCGACCGGCCCAGGGGCTGGGCACCTCGACTGCTGCCTTCGCCGTCTCGACCTCGACAAGCGGCTGGTTGACGACGACCACGTCGCCGGGCTGCACCAGCCAGGTGAGGATCTCCGCCTCTGTCAGCCCCTCGCCGAGGTCGGGCAGGCGGAACGCAAGGCGCGCCATCAGAAGGCCAGCGAGCGGTCGACGGCTTCGAGCACGCGGTCCAAGCCTGGCAGGTAGTGCTCCTCCAGCCGGGACGGCGGGTAGGGGGCGTCGAACCCGGTGACCCGCAGGACCGGCGCCTCCAGCGAGAAGAACGCCTGCTCCGACACCCGGGCGGCGACCTCCGCGGCGACCGAGCACGACGAGGGTGCCTCAGCCACCACGACCAGGTGCCCGGTCCGGCGGACCGATTCCAGCACCGGGTCGAGGTCGAGCGGAGACAGCGTCCGCAGGTCGATGACCTCGAGGTCGTGCCCGTCCTGCTCCGCTGCCTGCGCCGCATCGAGGCACACCCGCACCGTCGGCCCGTAGGCGACGAGGGTGGCGGTCGTGCCCCCGCGGACGACACGAGAACGGTGAAGTTCCTCGTCGGCGGGGCCGACCGGCTCGGCATCAGCTGGCACCTCACCCTTGTCCCAGTACCGGCGCTTGGGCTCGAAGAACACCACCGGGTCATCACTCGCGACGGCCTGCCGCAGCATCGTGTAGGCGTCGGCCGGGGTGGAGCACGCCACCACCTTCAGCCCGGCGGTGTGCGCAAAGTAGGCCTCCGGGCTCTCGCTGTGGTGCTCGACGGCGCCGATGCCCCCACCGAACGGGATGCGGATGACGACAGGCACCTGAACGGCACCGCGCGACCGGGCATGCAGCTTGGCCAGCTGGGTGACGATCTGGTCGAACGCCGGGTAGACGAAGCCGTCGAACTGGATCTCGCAGACCGGCCGGTAGCCGCGCATCGCAAGCCCGACGGCGGTGCCGATGATGCCCGACTCGCCGAGCGGGGTGTCGATCACGCGGTGCTCACCGAACTCCTGCTGCAGCCCGTCGGTGACCCGGAAGACGCCGCCGAGCCGGCCGACGTCCTCGCCCATCACCAGCACCCGCTCATCTGTTGCCATGGCAGAGCGCAGGCTCGCGGTGAGCGCCTTCGCGAGGGTGAGGGTGGGCATCAGCCGGCCGGCTCGAGGGTGGCGAGGTAGGCGGCGTACGCCTCCTGCTGACCGCGCAGCTCGGCGGTCTGCTCGGCGTACACCTGGTCGAACATCTGCTCCGGGCCCGGCTCGGGCAGGGCCCGGCACCCCTCCCGCAGGTGCACCGCCAGCGCCTCGCTCTCCTCGTCGAGCGCGCTGAGCCAGGCCGGGTCAACCAGGTCCTCGCGTTCCAGGAGCAGCCGCATCCGCTCGACCGGGTCGCGGCGGCGCCAGAGCTCGAGCTCGGCGGCCTCGCGGTAGCGGGTGGGGTCGTCGGAGGTGGTGTGGGCGCCCATCCGGTAGGTCACCGCTTCGATCAGGCTTGGCCCGCGCCCCTCGCGGGCATCGGCCAACGCCCGGCGGGTCACGGCGAGCACCGCGAGGACGTCGTTGCCGTCGACGCGGTAGCCGGGAAAGCCGAATCCCGACGCCCGCCGGGCGAGCGGGATGCGGCTCTGCCGGCTGACCGGCTCTGAGATCGCCCACTGGTTGTTCTGGCAGAAGAAGACGACGGGCGCGGCCATCGACGCCGCCCACACGAACGCCTCGCTGACGTCGCCCTGGCTCGTGGCGCCGTCGCCGAGGAACGCGACGGCCGCGGCCGGCTCCGGAGCCGGGGAGCCATTGCGAACCGCGCGGGCGGCGTCGAGCGTGATGCCCATGGCGTAGCCGGTGGCGTGCAGCGTCTGCGAGCCGATGACAATTGCGTACAGGTGGAAGCCCGTCTCGCTGGGGTCCCAGCCACCAGTGGTAGTCCCGCGGAACAGCCCGAGCAGGGCCAGTGGGTCGACCCCGCGGCACCACGCGACGCCATGCTCGCGGTAGGTCGGGAACCCGACGTCGGCGGCGGCGAGCGCCCGCCCTGCGCCGACCTGCGCCGCCTCCTGGCCGAGCAGGCTGGCCCATAGGCCGAGCTCACCCTGGCGCTGCAGCGCGGTGGCCTCGGTGTCGAGGCGACGGACGAGGACGAGGTCGCGGTAGAGCGCTCGCAGCTCGTCGCCGCTCAGATGCGGGTGGTCGAGGCCTGGATGCTCGCGTCGCCGGCCGTCCGGTGCGAGCAGCTGGATCGGCTCGTCGTCGGCCCGCGGCTGCGCATCAGGCGATGCGACCGGCACGGGCGGTCGGCTCACTGTCATGGACATGCGTCCTCCTCGAGGGGCGCGCACCGGGATCGCCGGGTCGTGCCGTCACGTGGTGGCGGCTAGGTCGGGGTGGGACCAGCCGTCACCTCGAACGATAGCCCGCGAGTTGCCCGCATCACAGCATCGGCGGGGCGACCGCACCCGGTTGCCCCGTCCATGCCACCCGGCCGGGGGATAGCCTCGGCGGCACGGGAGCCTGGTAGGACCGGGCTGAGAGGGGGGCTCGCAGCCCCCGACCATCAGTACCTGATCCGGGTCGTGCCGGCGAAGGGAGGAGCGGCGTGGGGATGCAGCTGCGCGCCCGGCCTGATGTCGCCGTCGTCGGTGGCGGCGTCATCGGCCTGACGATCGCGTGGCGCGCCGCCCGGGCCGGGCTCGGCCGCATCGCCGTCCTCGACCCCGAGATCGAGGCGGATGCCCCTGACCAGGCGTCGTGGGCCGCTGCGGGGATGCTCGCGCCCGTCACCGAGGTGCACTACGGCGAGGAGCCGTTGCTGGCCCTGACCATGGCGTCCGCGGCCCGCTGGCCGGTGCACGCCGCCGAGCTGGCCGACGCCACCGGGACGCAGCCGGCCGGGTTCGGCTACCGCGAGAGCGGGACCCTGTCGATCGCCCGCGACGCCGACGACATGGCGGCCCTCGACGACCTCGCCGCCTACCAGGACAAGCTGGGCCTGCGCGTCCAGCGCCTGCGTGGCCGCGAGTGCCGCGCCCTCGAACCCGCGCTCGCGCCGGCCACGCGCGGCGGGCTGCTCGTCGAGGGCGACCACCAGGTCGACAACCGGGCGCTCGTGCTCGCCCTGCGCGAGGCGTGCCGACGGGCCGGCGTGGCGCTGCTGGCCGAGCGCGTGCAGCAGCTCGCCGACGTCGATGCCGGCGTGGTCGTCCTGGCGGCGGGAGCGGCATCCGGTGAGCTGGCTCCCGAGCTGCCGGTGCGTGCGGTCAAGGGCCAGCTGCTGCACCTTCGCGGGCCCGAGCCGCTGGCCGGGCGCAACCTGCGCGGCGTCGAGGTCTACCTGGTGCCGCGCGCCGACGGCCGGCTCGCGGTCGGCGCGACTGTCGAGGAACGCGGCGACACCACGGTCACTGCGCGCGGCGTGCACGACCTGCTCCGGGCCGCGATCGAGCTGCTGCCCGACGTGGGCGAGCTGGAGCTGGTCGGGGCGACGGCGGGTCGGCGCCCCGGCACCCCGGACAACGCCCCGCTGCTCGGCTGGCACGACCAGCGCACGCTGGTCGCCACGGGCCACTACCGCAACGGCGTGCTGCTGAGCCCGGTGACGGCCGACCTGGCGGTGCAGCTGCTGACGGGCGGTGGGGGCGGGGCCGTGCCGGAGCAGGCCCGCGCCTTCGATCCCGGCCGCTTCGCCCGAGGGGCACCGTGACGCTCGAGGTCAACGGCGAGCCCCAGCAGCTGGCCGACGGCGCCCCGGTGCTCGACGTCCTCGCGCTGAAAGGGCTCTCCGCGGGCAGTCGCGGCATCGCGGTGGCCGTCAACGGCGAGGTCGTCGCGCGGAGGGAGTGGGAGTCGTACGCACTGGCTGACGGGGACGTCGTCGAGGTCCTCGTCGCCGTCCAGGGTGGCTGACGCGCCATCCCGCGCGCATCTCGAGCCCCTCACCTAGAACCCCCTCACCCGGAACCCCTCACCTAGAACCCCTCACCCAGAACCACAGGGAGACGACGATGGATGACCCGCTGCTGCTCGCCGGCGAGACGTTCTCGTCACGGTTGATCATGGGCACCGGTGGCGCCGCCAGCATGGCCGCGCTCGAGGCGGCGCTGCGAGCATCGGGAACCGAGGTGGTCACCATCGCGCTGCGTCGCCTCGACCCGGCGGCGCGCGGAACCGGCACGAGCCTGCTCGACGTCGTCGACCGCGCCGGCTGCCGGGTCCTGCCCAACACGGCCGGATGCTTCACCGCGCGCGACGCCGTGCGCACCGCCCGGCTCGCCCGCGAGGCGTTCGCTACCGACTGGGTCAAGCTCGAGGTCATCGGCGACGACAGGACCCTGCTGCCCGACGCCGTCGAGCTGCTGGATGCGGCCGAGCAGCTCGTCGACGAGGGCTTCCGCGTCTTCGCCTACACCACCGACGACCCCGTGCTGGCGGTCCGGCTGCAGGACCTCGGCGTTGCCGCCGTCATGCCGCTGGGCTCGCCGATCGGCAGCGGGGCGGGCATCCGCAACCCGTACAACATCGCGATCATGCGGGAACGCGTCACGGTGCCGCTCGTGCTCGATGCCGGGCTCGGCACCGCTTCCGACGCGGCCCTCGCGATGGAGCTCGGCTGCGACGCGGTGCTGCTCGCCTCCGCCGTGACGCGGGCGCAGGAGCCGGCGCTGATGGCGGAGGCGATGCGCCGCGGCGTCGAGGGCGGCCGGCTCGCGCGCCGGGCCGGGCGCATCCCGCGGCGGCTCTACGCGGTCGCGTCGACGTCGTTCGAGGGGATGCCGCAGCTCGACAGCTGAGCGGCGCTTGATAACCGCCCGGACCATCCCAAATCCGGCGGCTCGGGCGGGGCGCCTTGTCCTGGCGCTTTTCCGTGGTGTAGACCGAGTCCCGGCGTCCGACGCGCCACCCGCTTGCTCAGACGGATCTGAAGGGCGCCCCGATGCTGCGGCTGAACGTCAACTTGTTCGACTACCTGATCCTGGGCATCTACTTCTTCCTGGTCATCGCCATCGGGGTGCTGGCGCGCAGGGCGGTGGCTACCAGCGAGGACTTCCTTCTTTCGGGTCGCTCGTTGCCCGCCTGGGTGACCGGGCTGGCCTTCATCTCCGCCAACCTGGGGGCGCTCGAGATCCTTGGTATGGCGGCCAACGGGGCGCAGTACGGCCTGTCGACTGTGCACTTCTACTGGATCGGCGCCGTCCCGGCCATGGTGTTCCTCGGCCTGGTGATGATGCCGTTCTACTACGGCTCGCGGGTCCGCACCGTGCCCGAGTACCTGCTGCGGCGGTTCAACAAGCCCACCCATCTGCTGAACGCCAGCACGTTCGCGGTCGCCGCCGTGCTCAACGCGGGAGTCAACCTCTACGCATTGGCTCTCGTCATCAACGCCCTGATCGGCTGGCCGATCTGGGTGTCGGTCATTGTCTCGGCGCTGTTCGTGCTGGCCTACATCACCCTCGGCGGACTGTCCGGCGCGATCTACAACGAGGTGCTTCAGTTCTTCGTCATCCTCGCCGGCCTGATCCCGCTTGTGATCATCGGACTGCACTCAGTGGGCGGCTGGTCCGGCCTGCAGCACAAGGTGGCGACGACAGCACTCGGGGCGCACTCGTTCTCGACCTGGCGCGGTACCGGGGTGGGCGGTTGGACCAACCCGCTCGGTGACTGGATCGGCATCGTCATGGGCCTGGGCTTCGTGCTCTCGTTCGGCTACTGGACCACCAACTTCGCCGAGGTCCAGCGCGCGCTGTCCGCCAAGGACCTCTCAGCTGGTCAGCGCACCCCGCTGATCGGCGCGTTTCCCAAGATCTTCATCCCGGCGCTGACGATCATCCCCGGTCTGATCGCCCTGGTGCTCGTGCCGAACCTCGGCGGCAAGGATCTGCCCTACAACGACGCGATCCCGCTGCTGATGAACAAGTTCCTGCCCAACGGCACCCTCGGGGTGGCGCTCGCCGGCCTGCTCGCCGCCTTCATGGCCGGCATGGCAGCCAACGTCAGCTCGTTCAACACGGTGTTCACCTACGACATCTGGCAGGGCTACGTCGCCAAGGGCCGGCCCGATGGCTACTACCTGAAGGTCGGGCGGATCGTCACAGTCGTCGGCATCCTGATCGGGATCGGCACGGCGTTCATCGCCTCCGGCTACAGCAACATCATGAACTACATCCAGCTGCTGTTCTCGTACTTCAACGCCCCGCTGTTCGCGACTTTCATCATCGCGATGTTCTGGAAGCGCACGACGCCTTGGGCGGGCTTCTGCGGCCTGATCGCCGGCACGGTCGGCGCGGCCGTGATGCACTTCTCGGGCTACAACATCGGCTACTTCTACCCGCACCAGCAGCTGGCGGGCCACGGGACGATCAACGCGCAGATGGTCAACTTCTACGGCGCGATGGTCGCGTTCGTGGCTGACGCGGTGGTCACCGTCGCGGTGACACTCGTGACCCGTCCGAAGCCGGTCGAGCAGCTGGCCGGCCTGGTGTGGGGTGTTCACGACCCCAACGCGCCTGACCCCACCCTGGTCAGGAAGCCGTTGTGGTGGGAGTCGCCGAAGCTGCTCGGCTTCAGCGCGCTTGCCATCGTCGCCGTCCTGTCCATCATCTTCCTCTGATCGGGGTACGCCGTGACTGACACCTCCACCCCGAAGTCCGCTGCCGCCCGCCTGTTCGACATCCGGTTGCTGATCGGCGGCCTGTTCCTGCTGTACGGCGTGATGCTGACCGTGGCCGGCCTGTTCACCTCATCCCAAGAACGGGCCAAGGCCGCGGGCATCAATATCAACCTCTGGCTGGGTCTTTCGATGCTGGTGATCGGCGCCTTCTTCGTGCTTTGGCTCCGGCTGCGACCGCTGAAGATCGAGCCCAACCCGATTGGCGATCGCGACGACCTGAACGGCGGCACCCGTCCCATCGAGGGCGCTCACGAGATCGACGACCGGCCCACTGACGCGGGTACACCCGGCGCCCGCCGCCGGACCTAGGTCCGATGCGGGCGGGGCTGCGCCCTACGCGGCTCCGGCTGCCTCGCGGATGGCGCGACTGTCGGCCGCGCCGATGAGCCCAAGCACGTCACTGCGAGTGCGGCCCGTCTCGTCGTTCCAGGCGGTCAGCTCCCGGACCCTCGCGGCACGGACGGTTGGCGCGCACACGATGTCGAACGTCGGCGAGGTGGGCCAGCCGCGCTCCTCCTGAAGCGTGTCCCAGAGCAGGTCGAGCGCTCGCCCGGTTGGGGTGGACTGCGACTGACGCGTGCCGCCCGCAGCCTCGACCACGGCGCCCACCAGGCATGCCCCGATGATCTGGCGTCCCTCGAGCAGCCGCAGCTCGAGCGGGCCGATGCTTCTGCACCGACCGCCTGCGTCCTGCACCTGGAACCACGCACCCTGCATCCATCCGGCCTCCACCAGCGCTGACGCGCCCGACAGGGCGGCCCGGGCTGAGTCGATTGCGCGCAGCCGGACCAGGTCGCGCTCGTGTTGGCGGAGCAGTGCCGCCCCACGCCGCTGGCGGGCCCACCGCAGGAACGACCACCGTTCGACGGAGGGCGCAGGAGGCTCCAACACCTCGTGCACCTCGTGCACCTCGTGCGCCTCGTGCGCCGGGTAAGCAGTCGCGCCACGAACCAGCTCGTCCAACGCCATCTCGGTCCTCCGACCTGTGCGGTGCCCGAGTCAAGTATGACGCGCCCGAAGCGCAGGGCGACCCCCCTGAACGGGGGCATTCACCGTGAATTCCTCACCGCAGTCGGCGAGCCCCTGGAGCGGGATGCGCCGCAAAGAGGTCCGGATCGAAGTCGCGGGCCCTGGCGGCGTCGTGGACAGCGGTAGTGACCTGCTCGAGCTGCTCGACGGGCACCAGCGCGATCGCCGACCCGCCGAACCCGCCCCCGATCATTCGCGCCCCGAGAGCGCCCCCGGCAGTCGCCGCATCGACCACTGTGTCGAGCTCGTCGCACGACACCTCGAAGTCGTCACGCAGGGAGGCGTGCGATGCCGACAACACCGCGCCGACCTCCGTGACGCCTCCGCTGCGCAGCAGCCGGACCGTCTCGAGCACGCGCGCATTCTCAGTGACCACGTGAAGCGCCCGCCGGTAGAGCGGGTCGCCCAGGTCCGGCTGCGCGGCCTGCAGCTGGCCGATGTCGACGTCGCGCAGGGCCCGCACACCCAGCAGGCGGGCGGCCTGCTCGCAGGCGGCTCGGCGCTCGCCGTAGGCGCCGCCGGCCAGCGCGTGCTGAACCTTCGTATTGATCACGAGGACAACCAGGCCGTGGGAGGACGGGTCGAAGGGGACCTGGTCCACCTCGAGGCTGCGACAGTCCAGCAGCAGGGCGTGACCGTCCTCGCCCAGCATCGACACCATCTGGTCCATCACCCCGGTGGGTGCGCCGGCGATCTCGTTCTCGGCCACGCGACCTGCCAGCGCCAGCTCCTTGCGCTCCAGGCCGGCTCCGGCTAGGTCGGCCAGCGCCAGGGCGACGCATCCCTCCAGCGCGGCACTCGAGGACACGCCGGCCCCGTCGGGCACAGTCGAACTCAGGTACAGGTCGAACCCAGGCACGTCGACCCCCTGCTGGGCCAGCGCCCATGCCACTCCCACCGGGTAGGCCGACCAGTCCGGCGGCCGGTGCTCGGGCGAGACCGCCGAAAGCGGCACGGGCTTCGCCGTCCCGTGGTCGTCGGAGTAGCAGGTGGCGACACCGTCGGTGCGCGGGGCGACTGCGGCAAGCGTGGTGCGGTCGAGGGCGAAGGGCAGCACGAACCCGTCGTTGTAGTCGGTGTGCTCGCCGACGAGGTTCACCCGGCCGGGGGCAGCCCACACTCCCTCGGCAGGCCGCCCGAACCTGTCCTGAAACCGGTCGCGCACGCGCTCCACGCGTGCGTCGACGTCGTCCACATGTCCCTGGCCCGGAGCAGTCACCCGCGCAGCACCTCCCCGTCGGCCACACGCCGGGGGCCGCTCAGCCGGACCTCTCCCTCGACCACCACGTCGGCACCGAAGGTGACGTCGCCCTCGACCTGCAGGCTCGTGCACCGCCGCAGTGACGGCGGCCCGCCCGGGAAACGCCGCTCGAACTCTGGCAGCAGCCGGAACCTGTCGCGGTCGAGCGCGACGACTGGCCCGGAGCCCTCGAACGCCCGGGTCATCTCTCCTTTGGCGGTGAGCTCGTAGGCATCAGAGCGCACCACCAACAGGTCGTCCGTCGTCTTGACCGGCGCGAACCGCTGCCGCGGTACCTGGACGGCCTGCGCGCCCTCGATCGACCCGATGGCCGCACCCATGGCCGTCTCAAGCTGGATCACCGGGGTGCTCGCCGCGTTCGACGGGTCGACAGTCTTGCGGTTGACGATCAGCGGCAGGACGGGGGCGCTGGTGTCGGCGGCCTGCAGCTCCTGCAGCACCTGCAGGTCGATCCAGAGGTTGTTGGTGTTGTAGAACCGCCAGCGCTCGACATCGGAGAACGAGGAGTCACCATCTGGAACCTGCGCCGTCTCGCGTAGCACCGTGCGCCCCTGGTGGCGCGCGAGGTGGCCGCCCTTGCGGTCGGCGGAGGTGCCCTTGACTGCCTCCATCGCGAAGGGCACACCCTCGGCGGCAACCCATGCGGCGAGACGGGGGTCGGGCCAGGCTCCGAGGTTGTCCGAGTTCGACACGAAGCACCAGCGCATCCCGGCCTCGAGCAGCATCGCCAGCATGCCGGACGCGGCCAGTGCCGTGTAGAGGTCGCCGTGCCCTGGCGGGCACCACTCCAGCTCCGGGTCCTGCGGCCACTGCACCGGCATCAGGTCGCTCTCGCGGAGCTTGGGCTCGCGGCCCTGGAGGAAGTCCAGCGGCAGCTGCGCGGCCTGCTGCTGCATGCCCGGGTGGCCGTGCAGCACGTCAAGGGACGGGCCGCGGGTGACCGGCGAGTTCATCAGCACAAGCGGCAGCCGTGCCTGGTACCGCTCGCGCAGCGCCAGCACCTGCGTGGCGAAGATGTCGAGGAAGCTCCTGCCCGGCTTGACCTCCAGCAGTGACTTCGGGCCGGACAGGCCCATGCTGGTCCCTAGCCCACCGTTCAGCTTGAGGACGACGAGCCGGTCAAGCACCTGGCGGGCCTGGTCGGCCGACGGTTCGGGCAGCTCCTCGAGCACGGGCAGATCGTCGAGCGGCTCCAGCTCACTTCCCGGCAGGAGGCCGGCTTGAGGCTCGGCCAGCTGTTCGAGGCGGCGGCGCAGGCCGGCCAGCTCGGCCGGCTGGGCTCCCGCGGCCTGCGCCTTGTCGAGGGTGGCGGCGATGTGGTCGGGCACGGGGATGGGCTACCCGCGGACGCCGAGGCCCAGGCATCCGGGGCTCGGTTCTGCGCCCGCTCTGCCCGGCCACTCACCGCCTGCCTACGGCACAGTAGGGCTGTGTTGGTCTCGACCGACGTGCCGCTGGCACCGCTGACCACCCTGGGTCTCGGCGGTCCTGCCCGCCGGCTCGTGGAGGCGAGGACCGAGGACGAGTTGGTGAGCGCTGTCGCGGCGGCCGATACAGCGGGTGAGCCGGTCCTGCTCCTCGGTGGCGGGTCGAACCTGGTGCTGCCGGATGCGGGCGTCGAGGGCACCGCGGTGCTCATCCGCACCAGGGGTGTCGAGCAGGTATCGGAGCGCCCGGGCGCCGTGCTGGTCACTGTCGCTGCGGGCGAGCCGTGGGAGCACCTGGTCGCGCGCACCGTCGATGACGGCCTGGCCGGGATGGAGTGCCTTGCCGGCATCCCCGGCCTGACGGGCGCGTCGCCGGTCCAGAACATCGGCGCGTACGGCCAGGAGGTCGCGCAGACCATCACGCAGGTGCGGGCGTACGACCGGTCGGCTGGATGCGTTACCACGCTGACGGCGCCCGAGTGCGAGTTTGCCTACCGGCACAGCCGCTTCAAGGCTGAACCCGGCCGGTGGGTCGTGCTCGCCGTAACCTTCCGACTTCGGCAGAGCCAGTGCAGCGAACCGGTGCGCTACGCCGAGCTGGCCCGGCGGCTGGGTATCGGGGTCGGCGGCGGCGCGCCACTGGTGCAGGTGCGTGAGACGGTGCTTGAGCTGCGGCGGGGCAAGGGGATGGTGCTCGACCCGGCCGACCCCGACACCGCGAGTGCCGGCTCGTTCTTCACCAACCCGCTGCTGACCGGCGGCGAGCTGGCGGTGCTGCGCGAGCGCCTTGGCGAGTTGGCCGGGAGCGTGCCCGGCTACGCCGAGCCCGACGGCCGGACAAAGGTGCCCGCCGCCTGGCTCATCGACCGGGCCGGCTTCGGGAAGGGCTTCGGCGCGGGGCTCGGCGCCGGCCGCGCCCAGGTGTCGAGCAAGCACTCCCTGGCCCTGACCAACCGTGGCGGGGCCAGCACCGACGAGCTGCTGACGCTGGCCAGGACCATCCGTGACGGGGTGCGCGACGCGCTGGGCGTCGAGCTGATCAACGAACCCGTGATCGTCGGGGGCAGTCTCTGACCGCCGCCGGCCGCGGCACTGTCCGAATGGCATGACGCTCCGCAGTTGACCGCCCGGTCTGTCCGCATTCGGGCGCCGATCACGCGGCTCAGCGGCGGGAGCGTCATGCATGTCGAGCGTTCCCCCCGGCGGCCCGGGCACGTGAATTGCCTTTTCACCCGTTCCGCTCAACTTCGAAGACGGGTCTCCTCCAGGTCGAGCTGGCGCTGCAGCCGCCGCTGGACGGCGTCCGTGATCTCTCCGCTGGCGTGCATTCGTTGCAGCTCGGCGGATTCTGCGTCGAGCAATGCCCGCTGGACCTGCCGCAGGTCCTCGCCGCCGGGGTCACTGGAGGAGCTGCCAGGAGGGCGGTCCCGCGTGCGGTCTACGCGGTCCTGCAGCCCGGCCCGCAGCCGCTGCGCCACCGGGAACAGCACCAGCGAGGTCGCATCGTTGAAGAGGCTCTCGGCCTGCACGACGGTCGCCAAAGCGCGTCGGCAACCGCAGCCGCCGGCCAAGAGCGGTGACGGCGACCGGGTCCGTGCTGGCGAGCACCCCGCCGAGCACGAAGGCGACTGCCAGCGGGATCCTCATCCGCTCGGCTAGGGCGGCGACGACAGTCGCGAGCGCCACCAGCGCCAGGACGATCTCGACGGACCTCATCGATGGCGGGGCAGGCTAGGCCCAGATCTCCGCCTGTTGGCGGGCCAGCTCCACGAGGTCGCCCAGCGCGGCGTTGATGTCGTATACGTGCAGCCCCCAGATGGCGCCGAGGGTGCCGACGAGCTTCTGCCGCAGCGGCCCGGTCTTGCCATCGGAGTCGACCTGCAGCCAGGAGGCGCCGCCGCTGTTGCGGCACTCGGCGTGGAGCAGGTCGGCGGGCTCGACGAAGTTGGGGTCAGCGGCCGCAGCCCCTGCCGATCCGCCGGTCCCGGTGGGGCCGGGCAGGTAGGGGTTGAGCGCCGCGCGGCCGCCGGACAGCGCCGCTGGGTTGGTGCACAGCACCTGCAAGCCCTTGGCGGGGTTGCCCAGCGCGGCATTGGAGGCGCTGTCGCCGCGGCCGAACAGACTGGGGTTGGGCGGCTGCCTGTCGAACATGCTGTACGCGACGACGCAGGCGTGCTGGGTTGGCCGGCGGCAGGCCGGGATCTGCGAGAAGTCCCCGCCGATATCCTTGCCCGGCGGGACCAGCACGTTGCCGCCCATCAGCAGTGCCGATACCAGCAGCCGGCGCTCGTCAGCGCTCTTGTCAACCTCCTGGCGCATCAAGGCGTCGAGGGCAAAGGCGCCCTGTGAGTGCCCGATCAGCAGCACGCCGCGGCCCTTGTTGTCGTTGTCGAGGTAGTCGTGCCACGCAGATGACACGTCCTCGGCCGCCAGCTGCCGAGCCTGGGGCGTGAGCTTGCCTGAGAACAGTCCCTTGATGGTGATCTGGCGGTAGACCGGGGCGAACAGGCGGCATACCGAGGCGAAGCGGGCCGCCTGGGCCCGGGTCGTCCGTACCAGCTCCGGGGCCGAGGCCAGCGGGGCGTTCACCCCCGCCGCCGCCGAGGCGGTCGGGTAGACGTAGAAGCAGTCGACCTTCGGGGTGGCGGCGGGTCTGAACGGCTCGCGCTGCCGAGTCCCGTCGGGGCGGACGACCGTTGCGTCGAGGCCGCCTTCGCACGGGTTCTTCGCCATCCCGGGTCGGCAGAGCCACACCGTCGGGTGCGTCACGGGCAGGGAGAAGTGCGTCGTCGCCGCGCCGCTACCGCCCGTGCTGCTGCTTCCGCTGCCGGAACCGGCAGACGAGCTGGCTGCTGCCGGCGGCTCTACCACCCCGCCGCCACTGCTGCTGGTCGAACAGGCGCTCAACGCCGCCGCGGCCACGAACGCTGCCGCCGCTGCCCCCAGCCGTTGCGAGAGCCGCCTCGTGGCCGTCCGTCCCTGCTGGGCGCAACGCGCCATCGGTCAACCTCGCGCTCGTCGTTGGACCCCTGCGGCAGGACGCTACCGGGGCCGTCAGAGCCAACCCTGGTCCTCGGCCCGGCGCAACGCCTCCAGGCGGTTGCGGGTCCCCGTCTTTGCGATGGCCGCGGACAGATGGTTGCGCACCGTGCCCTCCGACAGGAACAGGCGGTGGGCGACGTCGGCCACTGTCGCTCCATCCCGCGCCGCGACGAGTACGTCTCGCTCGCGACCCGTCAGCGGGCTGACCCCTCGGGCCAGGGTCTCGGCCGCAAGTGCCGGATCGACGACCCGCTCCCCCCGCGCGACACGGCGCACGGCGTCGGCGAGCTGGTCGGAGGGCGCGTCCTTGACCACGAAACCCAGTGCGCCGGCCTCCATCGCTCGGCGCAGGTAGCCCGGCCGGCCGAATGTCGTCAGGACCAGCACCCGGGCGGCCGCCCACGTACTGGTCAGCGCGGCGGCTGCGGCCAGCCCGTCGAGGCCCGGCATCTCGATGTCGAGCAGCACCACGTCGGGACGCACCTGGCGCACCAGGTCGACGACAGTGTCGCCGCGGCCGGTCTCTCCCACTACCTCGATGTCGGGCTCGAGGTTCAGCAGTGCGGCCAGTGCGCCGCGGACCAGGTGCTGGTCGTCAGCGAGCACAACCCGGATCACTCAGGCCTCAGGCGGCGGACACCGGCACCGGTGGTTCCTGCCCCCGGGGATGGCGGCGCCCGGTCGCGGATGGGAGAGCCAGCGGGACCACGACACAGACCCGGAAGCCGCCCCCGATCAACGGTGCAGCCGTGAGCCGGCCACCAGCGGCAGTGACGCGCTCGTGCAGCCCCCGCAACCCGGAGCCCCACTCCGCCGAGCCCCACCCCGCGGCATCCGATCCCGATGAGGCACCGGGGCTGTCACCGTGTCCGTCGTCGACGACCTCCAGGCTGACCTCGCCGGCCAGGCCCCCGCTGTCCTCGCCGCACAGCCGTACCACCAGCGTGCGAGCGCGGCTGTGCCGAACGGCGTTGGTCACGGCCTCGCGCAGCGCCCAGCCGAAAAACTCCTGCTGCTCGGTGGGCACGACCTCGGTCGAGGCGGGCAGCTCGGCGCTGATGCCGGCGGCCCGCAGCACCTCGCGGGCGGACGCGAGCTCGCCGACCAGGGTCACGCTGCGGTACCCGCTCACGGTCGACCGCACGTCGGCCAGCGCCTGCCGCGCGAGTGCAGCCACCTCCGCCATCTCGGCGGCCGCCCGTTCGGCATCCAGCGTGGCAAGCCGGCCGGCGAGGTCGGACTTGACCACGACCGTCGTGAGCGCGTGCCCCAGCAGATCGTGCAGGTCGCGGGCAATACGCAGCCGCTCCTGGTCGGCCGCAAGGCGCTCGACCTCCTCCCGGACCTGGTACAGCTCCCGCTGCTGCCGGACGTTGAACCGGGCGCCGTAGATCGCGAGCCCGGTCAACAGGCCCGGCACGCCCGTCCCCCACTGCTGGCCGACGAGGTGCCACGAGTCGACGTACTGCGGCAGGCCCACGACTGCCGCGGTCAGACCGACGAGGAGCGTCATCGAGACCCGGACCGGCAGCGCCACGACGATGCCCACGCACAGGTAGGTCCAGAAGATCAGCCCGCCCCGCCCCGCAACGAGCAGGTACACCGCCATCAGCGCTGCCATTGCTGTCAGCATCCGGACGGCCGGTGCCCTGCGGTCACCCCACGCCCTGGCGGGCAGCGGCCCCAGGTAGAGCCCGACGAAGGCGACCATCAGGCCCAGCCCGACGGCGACGACCGCCGGCCGCTGCGCGAACAGGTCGGGCAGCGCATAGCCCAGGTAGACCAGGAACACGCTAGCGAAGATCCGCCAGCGGCGCAGGCCTAGCTGGCGCTCGGCCTCGCCACCGGGTTGGGCAGGGAGATGTTCGCTGGTGCTCGGCCGCCACCACATGCCGGCGATTGTCACGGGCTCACGTCGTCCCGGCCACGCCCGGCTTGATGGAGTCACTGCGGTAGGCCCGGGCCGCGAGCGCGCCGAGGACGAGCGTCCAGGCGATGAGCACCGCCGCCCCGTGCCAGCCGACCCAGTCCCCGCGCAGCGCGGCCCGCGCTGTGGCTGCCGACCAGTACGTGGGCAGGACCTCGACGGCGTCGCGCAGCAGCCGCGGGAAGGTGGACGCCGGCACCCACAGGCCGCCGAGCAGAGCCAGCAGCGCCGAGCCGATGCCGAACAGCGCCTGGAGGGTCTGCGGCCTCGCCACGTACCCCACGAGCACCCCCAGAGCTGCGATGGGCAGCAGCCCCGCGAGCACCGCGACCGCGGTTACCACCCACCGGACGGCAGGCAGGTGAACGTGCTGCACCAGGGCTGCCGCGACGAGGACGGCGATCAGTCCGGGCGGCGCCATGACGTAGGCGGCCACCACTTTCGTCGCCACGTAGCGGCTGCCGGGCAGGCCGGCGATCCGCAGCTGGCGGTTCCAGCCGACGGAGCGCTCGGCGCCGATCAGCCCGCCACCGGTGAACAAGGCGTTCATCACGCCGTAGACCGCCATGCTGGTCATGACGTAGGGCGCGACGCTGAGGCCGTCGAGCCGGTCGTTGCCGCCGCCCGAGGAGAAGGCCAGGAAGAAGATCACAGGCAGGACGGCGCTGAAGATCAGCGTCCGCTTGTTGCGGATGGCACGTCGAAGCTCGACGTGCAGGAGCGCTGTTGTCCCGCCACCTGCGCCTGTCATGCCGCCACCTCCTCGTCGGTCGCGCTCGCGTGGTCGTCGGTCAGCTCGAGGAAGGCCTCCTCGAGGCCTGCGCCGCGGACCTCCAGGTCACGTGCCGCGGGGTAGCGGGGGAGCAGCGCTCGAAGGGCGGCGTCGGAATCGGAGCAGTTCAGTGTGATGGCATCACCGGTCCGGGAGGCACCCGCGACCCCGGGCAGGCTGCGCAGCTCATCCTGACTCACGTCGGGCAGCGTTGCCCGGACCAGCCTGCCGCCGACCGCGGCTTTGATCTGGGTCACCGGTCCGTCGGCCACGACCCGGCCGCGAGCCATCAGCACGGCACGGTCGGCGAACGTGTCGGCCTCCTCGAGGTAGTGGGTGGCGAACAGCACGGTGCAGCCGCGGGCCGTCCACTCGTGCATCGCCGCCCAGAACGTGCGACGCGAGCCGACGTCCATGGCCACGGTCGGCTCGTCGAGGACGAGCAGCCGCGGGTCACCGGCGATAGCGAGCGCGAAGCGCACCCGCTGGGTTTGGCCACCCGAGAGCCGGTCGGCCCGGCGGTCGGCGAGGTCTGCGATGCCGGCCGTCTCCAGGACCTCCGCTGCGGACAGCGGCGCGGGGGACAACTTGCGCATCAGGTCGACGAGCTCGCGGACGGTGACAGCGCCGAGCAGCCCGCCGCCCTGCAGCATCGCGCCGACGTACCCGTGCTCGCATGCGTGGCGTGGGGTCTGGTCCCACAGGCGCACGGTGCCGGCATCAGGCGGCGCCAGGCCGAGCAGGATGTCGATCGTGGTCGACTTGCCCGCCCCGTTGGGGCCGAGCAGGGCGACAACCTCCCCGGGGGCAACCCGCAGGCTGACGTCGTCGACGGCGAGCGTGCTGCCCCAACTCTTGCGGATGCCTTCGAGGACGACACCGCCGGGCGGACGTTCGGGTGCGGCCAAGGCCATCTCGGCGGAGGTTCCTGAGGGCATTGGGGAGGACATAGAGGCAGCATGGGCCGGGCGGCTTGGCTCACGCCAGGGCTGGCGATCACCGATCGCGGATGACAACTGTCACCGCCCCACCGCTCTCCTGTCGATGGCTGGGTAGTGCTCGGCCAGCAGGGTCAGCAGCTGCTCGAGATGCCGGTGGTCCTGCTGAAGGCGCTCCAGCGCGCGTTCGGCGATCTGCCAGACATCGGCGACGGACGGCGCTAGCTGGCCGCACGCGGACTGGCGGGTCGCGACCACTCCTCGTGCCGCATCCCGCGCAGCGCCGAGCGAGACAGCGAGCGTGCGCAGCCGGCCCGCCGCCTCGGACAGGGCGCGCGGATCGATCGCCTGGTCACTCATGGGGGCAGCGTGCCAGCCTGCAGCCCTGGTGCCGGGTAGTTGTCCACAGGCCGGACACGGCAGGGCGCGGCTGGGCTCGGCTGTTACCGTCGGGTTACTAGTCTCACCCCACCTGCGGAGGTTCTGATGTCCCTCGACAGCAGGGTGCGCTGGGTGGCACGGCACGGTCTGGCCCGCACCGTCCTGCGGCGGTCGGCCCGCAACGGCCAGCTCGACGCGCAGCTGATGACGCAGCAAGAGCTGCAGAACGACCCCTACCCGTATTACGAGCAGATCCGGGCGAAGGGCCCGCTCTACAGCGGCCCTATCTCCAGGGTGACGACCGAGCACGCGTTGTGTACGTCGGTCCTGCGCAGTGACGCGTTCGGGGTCGGCGTCGACCGCGACCGGTTGCCGCGCGTCGCCCGGACGGCGCTCCGAGTCGCGACGCACGCGAAGACGGTCAGTCCCATCGACCCGCCGTCGCTGCTGGCAATCGACCCGCCGGACCACACCCGGCTGCGACGGCTGGTCACCCGGGTCTTCACGGCCCGCGCTATTGAGGGCCTGCGCGAGCGCACCGAGCAGATCGCCAATGAGCTGCTCGACGACCTCGCCGCCGACGCTTCCCGCGACACAGCCGGCGAGCCGGTCGACCTGGTCGAGCGCTACGCCAGCCTGCTTCCGGTCACCGTCGTCGCCGAGATCCTCGGCGTCCCCCAGGACATGCACGCCCAGTTCCTACGCTGGGGCGAGGGCGCCTCGGTCACGCTCGACCTCGGCATCAGCCACCGCGCGTTCGTCGACGCCGAGCGCGACGTACTCGCCCTTGACACCTGGATGCGCCAGCACTTCACCCGGCTTCGAGCCGCGCCAGGCAACGACCTGCTGAGCAACCTGGTCCGCGCGTCGGACGAGGGGGAGCTGCTCGATGAGGACGAGCTGAGCGCGACAGCGATGCTGCTGCTCGGCGCCGGGTTCGAGACGACTGTCAACCTGCTGGGCAACGGTGTGCAGCAGCTGCTTACCCACCCCGACCAGCTGGCCCTGCTGCGCGAGGACCCGTCGCTGTGGCCCAACACCGTCGAGGAGGTGCTGCGCTACGACTCGCCGGTGCAGCGCACCGCCCGCTTCGCCCGCAAGGACACCGAGGTCGGGGGCGTGCGCATCCCGACGGGCGGCGTGGTGGTGACGCTGCTCGCGCTGCCAACCGCGACCCCGCGGTCTTCACCGACCCGCAGCGCTTCGACATCACGCGCGACAACGCGCGCGACCACCTGTCGTTCTCGAGCGGCGTGCACTACTGCCTGGGGGCAGCGCTCGCGCGGATGGAGGGCGAGATCGGCCTGCGGCGTCTGTTCGAGCGCTTCCCCGGCCTAGCCCTCGCCGGTCCCCCGCACCGGCGCACCACCCGAGTGCTGCGCGGCTACGACGCCATGCCAGTCGTGCTCCGCGCGCACGCGGAGGCGAGGAGCGGTACCGCCGCCGGAGGCTGAAGCGCGAGCGCACGGGCCAAGCCGGCCGGCGAGTAACAGTCTACCTCCACCTGCTAGCATCGCTAGCAGGTGGAGGGGGGTTGTCACTGTCATGGCTGCTGTGAGCATCCGGGGGCTCGATGACCACGTCAGAGAGCAGCTGCGCGTCAGGGCAGCGCGTAACGGACGGTCGATGGAGGCCGAGATGCGCTCTATCCTGGTCGACGCTGTGAGGGATAACCCGGAATCGAACGGCCTGTTTCCAGCGCTGCTGGACCGGTTCAGCGCCTTGGGCGGAGTGGAGCTTGAGTTGCCACCGCGGTCGACCCAGCCTCGGGCTGCAGACCTGTCCGAGTGATCGTCCTCGACACGAACGTCGTGTCAGAGTTGATGAAAGCCGAACCGGCACCGCAGGTTGCAACGTGGGTTCGAAGCCACAGCGCGCCGGAGTTGTTCACGACGGCAATCACATTTGCGGAGATTGGTTACGGCATTGCGCGGCTGCCCCGGGGGCGTCGCAAGAACCTGCTGGAAGCAGCCGCCGAGGTCTTATTCACGGCGTTCGCGGAGCAAGTGCTGCCCTTCGACAAGTCGGCCGCGGGACGCTACGGCCAGATCGTCAATCATCGCGAGCGGGCAGGGCGTCCGCTCAGCGGCTTCGATGCTCAGATTGCCGCGATCTGCCAAGCCCGGCACGCGGACCTAGCGACTCGGAACCTCAAGGACTTCGAGGGCATGGAACTGAGCGTGATCAACCCGTGGCAGAGCTAAGCGAAAGCGGCTCAGCCGTCGAATGAGCCATGACGGCCTGCGCCCGCACGGAAGCGGGCGGCGCCCTCGGCGGTGTCGGCGGCGAGGGAGACGAGGTCGTGCTGCAGCTCGCCCTGTAGCGCGGCTTCCTCTCCCTTGCCGTCCTGCTCAAGCAGCGAGAGCCGGTCCTGGCGCAGGCAGGTCTGCGGGAAGCGGGCGATGGTCTGCGCAAGCTGCATGGCTGCCACCCGGGCCGTACCCGTTGGCACCACCCGGTGCACGAGCCCGATCGCCAGCGCCTCGTCGGCGTACACCGGCCGGCCGGTGAGGACGAGGTCCATCGCTCGGCTCGTCCCGATCAGGCGTGGCAGGCGCATCGTGCCGCCGTCGATCAGCGGCACACCCCACCGCCGGCAGTAGACACCCAGCACCGCGTCCTGCTCCATCACCCGCAGGTCGCACCACAGCGCCAGCTCCAGCCCCCCAGCGACTGCTGGCCCGGCAATCGCAGCGATGACGGGCTTGCCCAGACGCAGCCGGGTGGGGCCCATCGGTCCGTCACCCTCCGGCGCCACCCGGTTGCCGCGCTCAGTGCCCACCGCCGACAGGTCCGCCCCGGAGCAGAAGGCCCCGCCCTCGCCATGCAGTACCGCGACGCTCGCGGCTTCGTCGGCGTCGAACGCGCGGAACTCCTCCGCCAGGGCCGCGGCGGTCGGCCCGTCGACAGCGTTGCGGACTGTTGGGCGCAAGAGCAGGACAGTCGTCACCGGCCCGTCGCGCTCGCTGCGGACCGCCGGCACCGGACTCATCCGCCGGTGCCGGTCGGCTCGAGCTCCCGGTACTCGGTCGGATCCAGGCGCCGGGTCAGCGTCACGTACTCGCGCATGGTCCCCGGCCAGTTGTTGGCAACCCGACCGGACGCGTCGCGGTACCAGCTGCGGCAGCTCGTCCAGACCGAGTGCCGCAGCCGCTCCTGCGTCCGCTCGTCCGAGGCCCGCCAGACCTCCGGCCGGACCTCGAGCAGGGTCCCGGGACGCCGGGCGATGCGCCGGACGGCATCGACCACATACCGGACCTGCGCCTCGATCATCACCACGATGGAGCCGATTCCGAGGTTGGTGTTGGGCCCGTACAGCAGGAACAGGTTGGGAAAACCGGGCACGGTCAGGCCGAGATGCGCGGCCGCCCCGCCGGCCCAGGCCTGCTGCAGGTCGAGGCCGGCTGCCCCCGTCACGCGCATCGGCAGGACGAAGTCGTTGGTGCGAAAGCCCGTACCGTAGACGATGCAGTCGACCGGCCGGCTGGTTCCGTCCGCGGTAACGACGGCGTCCTCGGTGATCTCCCGGATGGGTTCGATCACCAGCTCGACGTCGCTCCTGGCGAGCGTCGGCAGGTAGTGGCTGGAGAACAGCACCCGCTTGCAGCCGATGGGGTAGTCAGGCTTGGTGCGGCGGCGCAGCTCGGGGTCGCGGACCTGGCGCCGCATGAAGGCGGCCGACCAGGCGTACAGGCTCCAGCGGATCGGCGGAATCGTCGTCAGCCCCTTGATCGAGACCTCCATGAACGCCTCCATCCCCAGGCGCCGGGCGGCCTGCAGCCCGGGCAGGCGATGGATGAGGGCGCGCACCAGCCAGGTGTAGGCGTTGTTGCGGCGCGGCAGCATCCACGGCGGCGTCCGTTGGTAGACGTCGAGGTGTGCGGCCTGCTCGGCGATGAGGGGCACGAACTGCACGGCGCTGGCGCCGGTGCCGACGACAGCGACACGCTTGCCGGTCATGTCGTAGCCGTGGTCCCACTCGGCGGAGTGGAAGCTGTGGGCGCCGAAGCGCTCCCGCCCGGGGATGCTCGGCCACGAGGGCCGGCTCAGCTGGCCGCACGCGACGACGAGCACGTCAGCTGTGTCCTCGCGCTCGCTGCCGTCGGTGCAGCGGACGACCAGCCGCCAGCGCCGCGCGGCCTCGTCGAACGTCGCCCTCTGCACCTCCGCGCCGGTGCGCAGGTGGCGGTACAGGTCGTGCTCGGCTGCAGTCTCGCGCAGGTAGTCGAGGATCTCCTGCTGAGGTGAGCACGGCCGGGTCCAGCGCCGCCGCTGACGCCAGGAGTAGGAGTAGAGGTAGGACGGCACGTCGCAGGCCGCTCCGGGGTAGGTGTTCTCGCGCCAGACGCCCCCCACGTCGTCGCCCCGCTCGTAGATGGTGAAGCTCTCAAGCCCTGCCCGGCCGAGCGCGACGCCGAGGCCGACCCCGCTGAACCCGGCGCCGATGATGGCGACGCTCGGTCTGGTAACCACGGGACCGGTCGGCATCGTCGCGACTCCATGGGGCGTGGGCTGACAAACAGAACTCGTGGTCGGTATCTTGCCCTGAGGCTCCTGCTGCGTCTACTCTTTGCGATCAGGTAACCGACCGCTCGGTCGGTATGCGTCAGCACCGGTCGGAGGTGGGATGACCCTCCTCGCAGCCACTCCCGCCGCTCCGCGTCGCACCCAGCAGCAGCGCCGCGACACCACCCGGGCAGCGCTGCTCCAGGCGACAGTCGCCGGGCTCATCGAACGGGGCTACGCCGACCTCACCATCGCCGACGTCCAGGTCCGCGCCGGCGTCTCACGCGGAGCGCTAACCCACCACTTCGCCTCCAAGGCCGAGCTGGTGCTCGCGGCCATGGACCTTCTTTACGCCCAGCTGAGCGAGCACGTGCTGCGCCACGTCGATGCCCTGCCCAGCGGGCCGGAGCGCGTGGGCCCCGCCCTCGAGCTGGTGTGGGACACCTTCGACGGGCCGCTGTTCCCCGCCGCGATGGAGCTGTGGGTGGCCGCCCGCACCGATGCGGTGCTGCGCGCCGCCCTGCTGCCGCACGAGCGCGCGCTCGGGCGGCAGCTGCGCCAGTTGTGCCGCCGGGTCTTCGGCGAGCAGGCGGCGGCGCACCCGGCGGCCGATGCCGTCCTCGACGTGCTGCTCACGTCCATGCGGGGTCAGGCAATGACGCACGTCCTCAACCCGAGCGCCCGACGCACGGCGCAGCCGGTGGAGCAGTGGAAGCAGGTAGTCCGCGCCGTGGCGCTAGCACCGGCAGCAACCGGCGGCAGCGGTAGCTCCATCAACCCTGACGAGAAGGAGAGCTGACGTGGACAGAGCCCCGTTCGAACCCGAGCACGACGCCTTTCGGGCCGCTGTCCGCGGCTTCCTGGACAAGCAGGTCGTCCCCTTCCACAAGCAGTGGGAGGCGGCCGGAATAGTGCCGCGCGAGGTGTGGGTCGAGGGCGGCAAGCAAGGGCTGCTGGGGATGGGCGTGCCGGAGGAGTTCGGCGGCGGCGGCTCTCCCGACTTCCGGTACAACGTCGTGCTAGGCGAGGAGATGGTCCGGGCCGGCGCATCCGGGGTCGGGTTCACCCTGCACAACGACGTCGTCGAGCCCTACCTGCTCCTGCGCACCAACGACGAGCAGAAGCAGCGGTGGCTGCCCGGTTTCTGCTCCGGCGAGATCATCACTGCCATCGCGATGAGCGAGCCGGGCGCCGGCAGCGACCTGCAGGGCCTGCGCACCACGGCCGTCCGTGACGGCGACAGCTTCATCGTCAACGGGCAGAAGACCTTCATCACCAACGGCATCAACGCCGACCTCGTCATCGTCGTCGTCAAGACCGACCCGGCCGCCGGTGCCAAGGGCACGAGCCTGCTCGTCGTCGAACGCGGGATGGAGGGCTTCGAGCGCGGCCGCAACCTCGACAAGGTCGGCCTCAAGGCCCAGGACACCTCGGAGCTGTTCTTCCGCGACGTGCGCGTCCCCGTTGCCAACCTTCTCGGCAACGAGAACGAAGGCTTCATCTACCTGATGCAGGCGCTGCCGCAGGAACGCCTGTCGATCGCGGTGGCGGCGGTGGCGACAGCCGAGAACGCGCTGGCCGGCACGCTCGCCTACTGCAAGGAGCGCACCGCGTTCGGGCGCCCGATCGGCAGCTTCCAGGCCAACCGCTTCACCCTCGCCGAGATGGACACCGAGGTGACGATCGCCCGCACCTTCGTCGACAGGTGCGTCGAGCTGCACAACGACGGGAAGCTGTCCGTCGCCGACGCCGCCAAGGCGAAGTGGTGGACGACCGAGCTCGCCAAGCGGGTCGTCGACTCGTGCCTGCAGCTGCACGGCGGCTACGGCTACATGAACGAGTACCCGATCGCACAGGCCTACGTCGACACCCGGATCTCGACGATCTACGGCGGGACGACGGAGATCATGAAGGAGATCGTCGGCCGCTCGCTCGGCGTCTGACGAGCACCTCCGCCCGCAAGCCACCAACCGACTCGACACCACCAGGAGCCAGCGATGCCCGAGGCCTACCTCTACGACGCCGTCCGCACGCCCCGCGGCAAGGGCAAGAAGGGCGGTGCGCTATACGGCACCAAGCCCGTCTCGCTCGTCGTCGGGCTGATCGAGGAGATTCAGCGCCGCTCGCCCGGGCTCGACCCGGCCCTGATCGACGACATCGTGCTCGGGATCGTCTCGCCCGTGGGCGACCAGGGGATGGACCTCGCGCGCACCGCCGCCATCGCCGCCGGCCTGCCCGACAGCGTCGCCGGCGTGCAGCTCAACCGCTTCTGCGCCTCCGGGCTGGAGGCTGTCAACATCGCCGCGCAGAAGGTGCGCTCGGGCTGGGAGGATCTCGTCCTCGCCGGCGGTGTCGAGTCGATGTCCCGGGTGCCGATGGGCTCCGACGGGGGGGCGTGGGCGACCGATCCGGAGACGGCGTACGGGGCGCGCTTCGTCCCGCAGGGCATTAGCGCCGACCTCATCGCCACCATCGAGGGCTTCGACCGCGACACCGTCGACTCCTACGCGGTGGAGTCCCAGTCCCGGGCGGCCAAGGCGTGGGCCAACGGCTACTTCGCCCGCTCGCTCGTGCCCGTCCGCGACCGCAACGGGCTGATGGTGCTCGACCACGACGAGATGGTCCGCCCCGAGACGACGACCGAGACGCTCGGTGCCCTCCAGCCCTCGTTCGCCGGCATCGGCGAGATGGGCGGGTTCGATGCGGTCGCGCTGCAGAAGTACCACTGGGTCGAGCGCATCGACCACGTCCACCACGCCGGCAACTCCTCCGGCATCGTCGACGGCGCCTCCCTGGTGCTCGTCGGCAGCGAGCAGGTGGGCGCCCAGCTGGGCCTGACCCCGCGCGCCCGCATCCTCGCCGCGGCGGTCACCGGCGAGGAGCCGACGATCATGCTGACCGGCCCGGCGCCCGCCTCCCGCAAGGCACTGGCGAAGGCCGGCCTGTCCGTCGACGACCTCGACCTGGTCGAAATCAACGAGGCGTTCGCCGCCGTGGTGCTGCGCTTCGCCCGTGACATGGACCTGCCGCTGGACAAGGTCAACGTCAACGGCGGCGCCATCGCCATGGGCCACCCTCTCGGTGCGACGGGCGCGATGATCCTCGGCACCCTCGTCGACGAGCTCGAGCGCCGCGACCTGCGCTACGGCCTGGCGACGCTGTGCGTCGGCGGCGGCATGGGCATCGCGACAGTCGTCGAGCGGCTCTCATGACCATGCCCACCACGCTGTCCCCGACCCCCGACGTCTCGCCCGTGCGCTACGAGCGCGCCGACGACGGCATCGTCGTGCTGACCCTCGACGACCCCGAGCACTCGGCCAACACCATGAGCGCGCGCTACGTCGAGGCGATGGGCGACGCGCTCGACCGGCTGGCCGCCGAGGTCGACCAGGTCACCGGGGTCATCGTCACCTCGGCCAAGAAGACCTTCTTCGCCGGCGCCAATCTCGACGAGCTGGTCAAGGCCGGCCCCGACGATGCGCCGGCGCTCGCCGCCAACAGCCGGCGGGTGAAGGCGCAGCTGCGCAGGCTCGAGACACTCGGCCGGCCCGTCGTCGCCGCCCTCAACGGCACCGCACTCGGCGGCGGTTTCGAGATCGCCCTCGCCTGCCACCACCGCGTGATCGCGGACCTGCCCGGCGTCAAGGTCGGTTTCCCCGAGGTAACGCTCGGCCTTCTGCCCGGCGCCGGGGGCGTCGTTCGCACCGTGCGGATGCTCGGCATCGCTGACGCGGTCATGAAGGTGCTGGGGCAGGGCCCGCGGCTCTCGCCGTCGCAGGCCAAGCAGCTCGGCCTGGTCGACGAGGTGGTCGGCTCGCTCGATGAGCTCATGCCCGCTGCACGCTCGTGGATCGCCGAGCACCCGCAGTCGACCCAGCCGTGGGACGTCAAGGGCTACCGCATCCCCGGCGGCACGCCGTCGTCCCCGGCGCTGGCGCAGATGCTGCCGGCGTTCCCGGCCAACCTGCGCAAGCAGCTCAAGGGCGCCCCGATGCCCGCGCCGCTGAACATCCTCGCGGCCGCGGTCGAGGGCGCGCAGGTCGACGTCGACACGGCGTTCGACATCGAGACGTCGTACTTCGTCGACCTCGCCGTGGGCCAGGTGGCCAAGAACATGACGGGTGCGTTCTTCTTCGACCTTCAGGCTGTCAACGGCGGTGCGAGCCGCCCGGCGGGCCAGCCCGAGCGGCGCGTGTCGAAGGTCGGGGTGTTTGGTGCCGGGATGATGGGGGCGGGCATCGCCTACGCGTTCGCCAAGGTCGGCGTCGACGTCGTGCTGCGCGATGTCAGCCTCGAGGCCGCGCAGAAGGGCCGCTCGTACAGCGAGGCGATCGTGACCAAGGCTGTCGCGAAGGGACGCAGCAGCAAGGACAAGGCCGATGCGCTGTTGGCCCGCATCACACCGACGGCTGACCTCGCCGACCTGGACGGCTGCGACCTGGTGGTCGAGGCCGTGTTCGAGGATCCGGCCCTAAAGAAGTCCGTCTTCGCCGAGGTGGAGCAGCATGCCGCCCCCGACGCGCTGCTGGCGTCCAACACCTCGACGCTGCCGATCACCGACCTCGCCACCGGCGTCTCGCGCCAGGAGGACTTCGTCGGCCTGCACTTCTTCTCCCCGGTCGACAAGATGCCGCTGGTCGAGATCGTCCGCGGGGACCGGACCAGCGACGCCGCGCTCGCCCGCGCGTTCGACGTCGTCCGCCAGCTGGGCAAGACCCCCATCGTCGTCAACGACAGCCGCGGGTTCTTCACGAGCCGGGTCATCGGCACGATGATCTCCGAGGGGCTCGCCCTGGTCGGGGAGGGGCTGCATCCGGCCAGCGTCGAGCAGGCGACGAGCCAGGCTGGTTACCCGGCGCCGGTGCTGCAGCTGCTGGACGAGCTGACGCTGACCCTGCCGCAGAAGATCCGCAAGGAGGCGCAGGCCGCCCTCGAAGCGGCCGGCGGCACCTACACCCCCCACCCCGGCGACGCCGTCGTCGACCGGATGCTCGAGCTCGGGCGGCCCGGGCGCTCCGGCGGGGCCGGGTTCTACGAGTACGAGGGCGGCAAGCGGACGCGGCTCTGGCCAGGGCTCGTCGACGAGTTCGGCGGCCACCCCGACGCGGTGCCGTTCGTCGACGCGCAGGAGCGGATGCTGTTCGCCGAGGCGCTGGAGACCGTGCGCTGCATGGACGAGGGCGTCATCACGACAGCGGCGGACGCCAACATCGGGTCGATCTTCGGCATCGGGTTCCCGGCGTGGACCGGTGGCGTGGCCCGGTACGTCGAGCAGTACGAGGGCGGCGTGGCGGGCTTCGTCGCACGCGCGCAGGAACTGGCTGAGCGCTACGGCGAGCGCTTCACCCCGCCGGAGTCGCTCGTCGCCCGCGCCCGCGCCGCCCGGCAGCCCGTCTCGGCCTGATGCGGGGCGAAACTGCAGTCATCCTCTGCCAGGAGCGCTTCCGAACCGGGGCATACCGGGCGCCCCGCCCGTCCTGCCGAGGAGGATGACTGCAGTTTCGACGAGCGGCTCAGGCGCGGGGGGCCGCCAGCGCCTCACGCGGTTCGGGGGTGTCGCCGGCGCCCGGCCCGCCGTGCCCCGGACTGCTCTGATCCCTCGCCAGACGCCCCATCCGGGGCAGGACCGCGAGCAGCAGCAGCGCGTATCCCACGCTGGCGACGAGCATGGGCGCGCGAAGGGCAAGGTGGCGCGTGACGAGATGCCCGGCGCCGACGACGATGAAGCCACCCGCGGCCGCCCCCAGCGGAGCCATGCCGACACCGAGCAGCCGGTAGACGCTGCCGACCCGGCCGAGCAGCCGGTCGGGGATGAGCCGCTGACGCAGGCTCATAGTGACCACGTTCCAGATGATGCCGGTGAAGGCGAACAGCGCGATGGCCGAGCCCGTCACCCACGCCACCGGCGACAGCCCGTAGATGAGAACGCTGAGCGACTCAGAGATCAGCGAGAGCTGCAGCATCCGCGGCACGCCGATCCGGGCCACCAGCGGAGCCGCGACGACGCTGCCGAGCACGCCGCCGACCGCCCCGCCGGTGAACAGCAGGCCGAAGCCGAGCGAGCCGAGCCCGAGGGTCTCGCGGGCGAACAGCACCTCGGTCGAGGTCGCCATCGAGAACAGCATGTTCATGACGCCCAGCGTCAGGGCCAGTAGTCGCAGCGTCGGATGCGCCCACAGCCACCGGAGCCCCTCGGCGATGTCGCTCCGCATCCGGTGTGGCGTGGAGTCCGCGCCACCCGCGGCCACGGGTGGCGCGGGAACGGCCACCCGCAGGCGCAGCGTGGCGACGAGCACGGCCGAGGCCGCGAACGACGCCGCGTCCAGCGCAAAGGGGGTGGTCAGCGCGAGCGCGATCAGCACACCGGCCAGGGGCGGGCCGATCACGCCGTTGGCGACGACGTCGCTCGCCTGCAGCCGCCCGTTGGCCCGCTCCAGCGCATCCGGCGCGACGACCGAGGGCAACAGCGCCAGTGAGGCGTTGCTCGCCAGCACCTCGCCCGTGCCAAGGACGAGCAGCAGGACGAGCAGCAGCGGCAGGCTCATCGTGCTGGTGGCCACCCCCACGGCCACGCCCGCGGTAACGCCGGCACGGATCACGTCGACGCCGATTATCAGGCGCTGCCGGTCGACCCGGTCGATCAGCACCTCAGCCGGCAGGCTGACGACCAGCCACGGCAGCCGCAGCGCCACTGGCACCAGCGCGATCGCTGCGGCGTTGCGTGTCAGCGTCGAGGCAAGCCAGGGGTACGCCACGACGCTGACCGTCGCCGACAGTCGAGATGCTGACAGCCGTCCACAGCCGGGCGAAGTCCGCGCCGAGGGCGCCGCCCGCGCCCCGGCCCCTGCGCCGAAGCCGTGGTCCCATCCCCGCAGCATGGCGCAGCACCCGCCCGGGCGCATCTCACATACCGGCCAGGGCCGGCTACTCGTCCGCCACCTGCAGGACGAGCTTGCCGGTGTTCTCACCGCGGAACAGCCGCAGCAGCGTCTCGGGGAAGGTCTCGAGCCCCGGCACGACGTCCTCGCGAGCCACCAGCTCGCCCGAGCTCAGCCACCCCGCCATCTCCCGCGTCGCCTCCGCGTACCGCGAGGCGTAGTCGAAGATCACGAAGCCGGTCATGCTCGCCCGGTTGACCAGCAGCGACAGGTAGTTCGCCGGCCCGGGCGGCGGAGAGCTGGCGTTGTAGGTGGAGATCGCGCCGCAGATGACGATGCGGGCCCCCCGCGCCAGGCGAGTCAGGGCAGCATCGAGGATCTCGCCGCCGACGTTGTCGAAGTACACGTCGACGCCGTCGGGGCAATGCGTGCGCAGCGCGCGCTTGACGTCCTCGTTCTTGTAGTCGACAGCCGCGTCGAACCCCAGCTCACCGACGACGTAGTCGCACTTCTCGCGGCCGCCGGCGATGCCGACGACCCGGCACCCCTTGAGCTTGGCGATCTGCCCCACCGCCATCCCGACGGCCCCCGCGGCGCCGCTGACGACGACCGTGTCGCCCGCCTTCGGCTTGCCGATGTCGAGCAGGCCGAAGTACGCCGTCAGCCCGGTCATCCCGAGCGCGCCGAGGTAGGTGGGCAGCGGAGCAAGGGACGGGTCGACCGGGATGACGCCCTTGCCGTCGGTCACGGCGTACTCCTGCACCCCGAACGTCCCCGACACGTGCGTCCCGACCTCGAAGCGCGGGTTCCGGCTGGCCACGACCACACCGACGCCGCCTGCGCGCATCACCTCACCGATCCCGACCGGCGGGATGTAGGACCGGCCCTCGTTCATCCAGCCGCGCATAGCGGGGTCGAGCGAGACGTACAGGACCTTGACCAGCAGCTCACCGTCGGCCGGCTCCCCGACCGGCTCCTCGGTGAAGTCGAAGTTGTCGGCGCTCACCATCCCGACAGGGCGAGAGGCCAGCCGGTACTGGTGGTTGGTCGTGCTGCTGTCGGGGCGCGTGGCTGCTGTCATCCCCCTACTCCAGCACCCTGCCGGGCCGGGCGCGCGGGCGGGGCCGCCACCCGCGCGGGGGCGGATGGGTCAGGCGTGCACGGACGCAGGGTCGCGGACGAGGGTGGTGAGGTCGTGGGTGTAGTCCTGCGGGGTGGTCGCCGCCAGCCACAGCACCTTTGCTACGCCGTTCTGGAACGCCAGCACCTGGGTCCCGTGGTCATACGAGGTCGAGCCGTCCGGGTTCTTGCCGGTCGGGACGAGCGGCACCCCGAGCGCGCCGGCCGCCGCCAGGATCTGGGTCGCCGGCGCGGTGAGGCCGAGGAAGGGCTGCGGCAGCCCGGCGTCGAAGTTCGACAGCCACGCCTTCAGCGCCGCGGGCTTGTCGCGGTACGGGTCGCTGGTCACGAACACGACCCGCACCGCCCGCTGCACGTCAGCCGGGGCGCTCCGCAGGGCGACGCCGAGGTTGGCCATCGTCGTCGGGCACACATCGGGGCAGTGGGTGTAGCCGAAGAAGACCAGCATCAGATGGCCCTGCTGCAGCTGGGCCAGGGTCGGCCGGGTCCCGTCGCTGGCGCTGAACGCTGCAGCCGACGCCCTAGCCGCGAATGCGGCTGCCGGCGGCAGGGCGACGGGCGAGGGTAGCACGTCGCCGCCGCGGATCGGCGCGGCCGGGGATGACGCGGTCGACGCGGCCGGCGCCACCGACGAGCCACAGGCAGCGACGAGCGTGAGGCTCGCGGCAGCCAACACTCGGCCCGCCCGCACCCTGCACCACCCCTGCAGCGTGTTCACCGCGTCAACGGTAGCCGCTGGTCCTGACAAGCCCGCTGCCTCAGTCGAAGCCGGGCGGAGCCTGGTTGGGGCTGGCCTCCGGCGGTCGGGGCTCGTCCTCGGGGCGGGTCCGGATGGCGAGCAGCGCGATGTCGTCCTCGGGGTCGGCGGCGGGCAGCATCCGGGCCAGCAGCTCGTCGCACAGCTGCCCGAGCGGCAGCCCGCCGAGCGCTGCCATCGTCTGCCGCAGCCGGGTCAGGCCGGTGTCGAGTGCGCTGTCGCGGCGCTCGATGAGCCCATCTGTGTACAGCAGCACGGTGTCACCCGGTGCGAGCGGGACGACGTGGTCAGCGCGCTCGGTTGCCGGGTCGAGGCCGAGCAGCAGGTCGGGCTCGCTGTCGAGCACCTCGACGCGGCCATCCGCGCGGAGCAGCATCGGCGGCGGGTGGCCCGCGTTGGACCAGCGCAGCCGCCGCATCCCGCCGGGCAGCGCCACCCTGTCCTCGTCGGTCTGCTCGATCCGGGCGAGCACCACCGAGGCCATGGTGTTGATCTGCAACCCGCGCATCGCGCGGTCCACCCGGGTAAGGATGCTCGCCGGGCCTTCCCGGGAGCCTTCGAAGGCGAAACCGCGCAGCAGGGGCGCGAGCTGGGCCTGCCAGCTGGTGGCGGCGAGGTCGTGGCCGGACACGTCGCCGATCGCGCCGAGGGTCGCACCGTCCTCCTGCAGCGCCCCCCAGTAGAAGTCGCCGCCCACCTGCGCCGCCTGTGCGGCTGGCCGGTAGCGCGCGACGAGCTCGAGGAAGTCGGGCGCGGGCAGCGCCGGGAGCAGGTGCCGCTGCAGGCTCTCCACGGCTGTGCGCTGCTCGGAGTACAGCTGGGCGTTGTCGATGGCGAGGCCGGCCCGCTGGCCCACCTCCGTCGCCGTGGTGAGATCGGCGTCGGTATACGGCTCGCGGTCCTCGTTGCCGGCGAGCACGAGCACGCCGAGCGTGCGGTCCCGAGCCTGCAACGGGACGATCATTAGGCTGGCGAGTCCGATCTCGCGCAGCAGACTCGTGAGCTCTTCGCTGTCCCAGCCGGCCACCAGCTCGTCGACGCTGATCCGCTCGTGCAGGACCGGCTGCCCGGTCCGGGCGACGCGGCGGGCGTAGGACTCGTCGGTGAGCACGGAGCCCTGCAGGGCTGGCAGGCGGCGGATCTGCTCGCTGAGCGTCTGGTCGGCGTGCCGGGCGACGGCCTGCTGCAGGTTGCCGACCTCGTCCAGCAGCGCGACCGACGCCCAGTCGGCCAGGCGGGGGACGACGATCCGGGCAAGCCTGGCCATGGCCTCGTTGACGTCGAGGGTGCTCACCAGGACCCGCGTCATCTCGGCGAGCAGGGCCAGGCGGTTGCGAGCCAGCTCGGTCTCGGCGAACGCCTTCTCGCGCTCCTGCTCGACCAGGCGACGAGCGGTGATGTCTTGGAAGTAGACGTTGAGCGAGTCCGGCGACGGCCAGGCCCGGACCTCAAACCACCTGTCGATGGGCTCCGGGTAGTACTCGTGGAAGGTGACCGACTCCCCCGACGACATCGCCCGGTGGTACTGGCGGTAGAACTCGGAGTCGACAGCGTCGGGGAACTCGGTCCACACATCGCGGCCCAGCAGCTGCTCATGCGGGCGGCCCAGCAGCTCCTCGGCCTTCGCGTTGACGTGGGTGAACCGCCACCCGTCGTCGAGGCTGAAGAACGCGTCCGTCATCGTCTCGAGAACGCGGGCAACGCTGTCGCGACCGAGACGCACCTCGGTGCTGTCGAAGGCGGCGCCCACCAGGCGCACTCCGTCGTCAGCCGGGACCACTCGCCCTCGCGTGGTCATCCACCGGGTCTCGCCGCCGGGCAGGGTGATGCGGTACTCGACAGCCAGGTCCTCCCGCGTCTGCACCGCGCGCTCGATCGCTGATGCCACGCGGTCGCGGTCCTGGGGTTGCACGCGGGCCGTGAAGCTGTCGAGGTGCGGGACGAACGCTGCCGCCTCGTAGCCGAACAGCTCGATGAGCCGCCGGTCCCACACCAGTGCCCCGGTGGCCGGGTCGAGCGCGAAGCAACCGATGCTGGCAGCACCCAGAGACAGGTCGAGCCGGGCGGCGCCGTCGGCCAGCTCGGCGCTCACCCGGCGCAGCTCCAGCTCCTGCTCCACGCTGGCCGCCAGCCGGCTCAGCACGGACACCTCGGCGTCGGTCCACTGCCTCGGCTCGGCGTCGTACGCGCACAGCACCCCCACCAGGTGCTCCCCGACGACGAGCGGAACGCCCAGGTAGCGGACGATGTCCCCGCTCGCGACAAGCGGCAGGTCGGCGACGCGCGCGTCGGTCCTCGCATCGGCAATAGCGGTGAGGATGCCCAGCTCAGCGGTGACGCCGCAGACGCTGTCCTGCAACGGTGTGAGCTGGCCCCGGCCGCTCGGCCGCCACCGACCCGACGCCGCGACTACTACCCGCTGCTCGGCCAGCAGCGCGACCTCGGCGTGGTCGACACCCAGCAGCTCGGCCGCAAGGTCGGCGAGGCTCTGCAGTGCCGCCGAGCCAACGCTAAGGGCGAGCAGCCGATGAGCGGCGACCGCGCGGCCCGGGTCGTCGAGGACCCCGACCGAGCCCGTTGCAGTCAGTACCTGGCTCGAAGGGCCCTCGAACGGGTCGAGGTGCATGGGGAGAGTGTAGGCGGGGGGGTTGCCCACGAGGCCGGTACCGCGACACCAACCTGCCTCCCGCTGCCCATCGCAGGCGACGCTCTTACAAACCCCGAACCTGGTCTTCGGTCCGCATCGCCTGCCGCCGACGTTGCATAGGGAGCAGGGCACAGAGTCGTCCATCCGGACGGCGAGGACCAAGCAGCCCGGCACCGAGGAGCAGTCATGAACATCTCTCGCAAGGCCGGCCTCACCGCCGGCGCCGCTGGCGTCACCGCTGCCCTCCTCCTGGCCGGAGGCGCCGCATACGCCTCCAGCGACGGAGGGCAGGCCGCTCCCGCTGCCTTCAGCGCTGCGGCCTCGGGACCGAGCACCACTCCCGCCAGGACAACAGCCGCCAAGGCAAGGGCTCACCACCTGCGGTCCCTCGCTCGGCGCGCGGAGTACGGCACCTTCACCGTGCACACCAAGAAGCACGGCAACCGGACCTTCGATGCACGACGCGGCACCATCTCCTCGGTGACGCCTGCGAGTGGCACCGCACCCGAGACCGTGACGGTGACCAGCCCCGACGGCACGTCAGCCCAGTTCACGCTCACCTCCACGAGCCGGGTCAGGAACAACGGGGCCAAGGCCGCGGCGACCACGCTGGCCGTGGGTGAGCGGGCACGGGTCCTGGCAACGAAGAATGGAGCGGCCGAGAACGTCGTGGGCATCCGCGCTCACAGCCCCAAGGCCACGCCCAAGTCCGGCACCACTGGGTGACAACAGTGTCTGGCGACGCCGGGTTGAGCACGGTGAATGCTGTCAACGTGCCGGACGGCGAGGAGCGCGGGCAGCCGTCCGCGCGGGGCCTCGTCCTCGTCATCGAGGACGAGGCCCCGATCGCTGAGGTCGAGCGGCTCTACCTGAGCCGGGAAGGCTTCGGCGTGCACGTCGAGCGCACCGCCTTAGCCGGGCTTGCCGCCGCCCGCCGTCTGCGGCCGGTGGCGATTCTGCTCGACGTAGGGCTGCCGCCGGATGGGGCACCGCCGGATGGGGCACCGCCGGATGGGGCACCGCCGGATGGGGCGACACCGGACGAAACGCGCCTGGATGGGACGGACGTCTGCCGGTCCCTGCGCGAGGAGGGCGACTGGACCCCCGTGCTGTTCGTGACCGCCCGCGACGACGAGGTCGAGCGCATCCGCGGCCTCGAGCTCGGCGCCGACGACTACATCACCAAGCCGTTCAGCCCTCGCGAGCTGGTAGCGCGGCTGCGGACCGTCCTGCGCCGGTCGGAAGGACCCACGGAGGCTGGTTGCGTCGTGCTGGGACCGGTGCGGGTCGATCTCGACAGCAGGCGCGTTCGGATCGACGGCGACGAGGCGTCGGCGGACGTGCCGCTGACGGCCACCGAGTTCGACCTGCTGGTCTTCCTGGCTCGGCGCCCCGGACGCGTCATCTCCCGTGAGGAGTTGCTCTCCAGCGTCTGGGGGTACTCCGCGGCCGGGGGGACGCGCACGGTCGACGTGCACATCGCCCAGCTCAGAGGCAAGCTGAGTGCTGGACTCGGTGCCAGGCTCGGCCCGGAGGCCGACTTGATCCGCACAGTGCGCGGCATCGGGTACGCCGCCGGAGTGCCCGGGCCTGCCGCGACCATTGACGAGAGCTGACGAGAGCGAACGAGGGCTGAGGATGCCGCCACCAGACGGTAGGGCCGACCCCCGGCTCGCCCGGCTCGTTAGCACCGGCACCCGCGCTGGTAAGGCTCGCGCGAACGGAAGCCGGGTCAGGCCCGCCAAGGCCGTCCGTCCTTCGAGGAGTGTCCCGCCCGCCTCGTCCGTCCGGTCCGTCAGGAAGAAAAGCCCTCGAACCAGCCGTGCTTCACGCCCAGGGCGGCGAGGCCGCATGACGCGGATGTCCAGCCAGGTCATGGCGGTCACCTGTGGTGCCGTCCTGTTTGCGGTGGTCCTGTCCGGCGTGCTCGCATCAGGGCTGATCAGGAACGCCTACGACGGCCGGGCCAAGGCGGTGCTGCACCGCGAGGCGCTGCTCACTGCCCGCCTGGTCGAGGACCGCGCCACGACCGCCGCGACCCGGGCAGGCCGGCCGGCGGCCCTGGTGCTTGCGGGGGCGGGCGTCCAGGCCGTCCGGGTCCGTGCCAAGGGCACGGTCGTGGGAGCGGCCGCTGGCCTGGTGAGCGGCGACCAGACCGACGTGTCCGCGGCGGCCCAGGGCCGGTCGGTGCAGGGCAGCAGGACGATCGCCGGAGTGCGCTACCTCGTCGACGTCGAGCCGGTCGACGGTGGCGGCGGCGTTCTGCTGCTGCAGAAGGCGTCGGATGCGCGCGCCGTCACCCGCGGCGTGGTGTGGCGTTTCGTCCTGGCCCTCCTCGTCGGGCTGCTGACCGCCGCGCTGCTGGCAGGGCTGCTCGCCCGGCGGCTCACCCGTCCCCTTGCCGGTGCTGCGCTCGCCGCCCAGCGGTTGGCGACCGGCGAGCGCGACGTGCGGCTCGCCGAGGACGGCCCCACCGAGGTGACCGCGGTCGCGAGCAGCCTCAACAGCCTGGCCACCTCGTTGGCGACGAGCGAGGGACGGCAGCGGGAGTTCCTCCTGTCGATCAGCCACGAGCTGCGCACCCCCCTGACTGCCATCAAAGGCTTCGCCGAGGCACTCGCCGACCGCGTGTCGACCGGCGACGCGGCAGTGGCTGCGGGGCGGACGATCGAGGCCGAGGCCAACCGGCTGCAGCGCCTGGTCTCAGACCTGCTCGACCTCGCGCGGCTCGCCGCCGACGACTTCCGCCTCGACCTCGCCGACGTCGATCTCGGCGAGCTCGTACGCGAGGCCGGCGAGGTCTGGTCGGGGCGGTGCTCTGCCGTCGGCGTGGTGTTCCGGCTAGAGCTGCCGGACGAGCCGGTAACTGCGCTCACTGATGCCACGCGGCTGCGCCAGGTTCTCGACGGGCTCGCGGAGAACGCGCTGCGGGTGACGCCGGCCGGCCGCCCCATCGTGTTCGCGCTCGCCCTCGAGACGGGCGGCGCACCGGGGGTACCGGGGGAACCGGGGGAACCGGGGGCTGCAGCGGGCCCCGCCCGCGCGGTGCTGGCCGTTCGGGACGGGGGCCCGGGGCTGAGCGCGGGCGACCGCGCCGTCGCCTTCGAGCGGGGGGTGCTGTACGAGCGCTACCGCGGAGTGCGCCAAGTCGGGACGGGTCTTGGCCTCGCCCTCGCAGCCGGGCTCGTGGGGCGCCTCGGGGGGACGGCGGAGGCAGCAGAAGCGCCGGAGGGCGGCGCGGCCTTCCTCGTCCGCCTGCCACTGAGCACGCCCGGGCCATCGGTCACACCGCTGGACGCTGCGCCCCACCACTCGTCTGCTCGCTGAGCTGCGTGAGGTCGGTCTGCTCCTCGACCCAGGCGTCGATCCGCGACCAGACGCCTGTCAGCCACTGCCCGGTCTGCTCCTCGTCGGACGGCAGCGCGTCCGGCTTCTCGCGCCACCACAGCAGGTGCAGCTCGCGCCGCAGCGGCAGCGCGTTCCAGATGGTCACGACGTCGGCGAGCTCGTCGTGGCCGGTGTGCGTGAACACCACTACATCGGCTGCGGGCGCTGCGCGCAGCGCCGCGAGGGTCCCGGCGGGCTTGGGCGGCAGGACGTGCGGCATGCTCAGCGCCTGTCGCGCCTCGGCCCGCCGCCCCGTGCGAAGTAGCCGGACGACGGCCAGGCGGTGCCTGGTCGGGGTCCAGTCACCGCCCTCGGGGTAGAGCAGCAGCGCATCATGGTCATCGAGGGTCCCGGCGACCTCGGCGATCATCCGGGCTGCCGCGTCAGGCCGGCCCTTGCCAGTCGTGATGAAGCTGCAGCCGATCCGGCTGAGCAGGACATCGAGCGATGGGTCCAGCCGCAGCTGCTGCTTGAGGACGATGCGGGGACGGCGGCGGTAGCGGCTCAGGAGCAGGTGCACAAGCACGAACGACGCGCCGGGGCCGGCATGGCGGGCAAGCACGAGGATGGGCTCGGCGCTGGCCATCCGCTCCGCGTCCTCGGGCCGGGTGACCGGCTCTTCGACAGTGAGCCGGAACCCGAAGACGAACTGCGCAACCGCCAGCAGCGCGCGCAGGAAGGCAGCGATCAAGGCCAGGTGCGCGTCCTGCTGCCGCTCGGACCGCAGCTTCCACCCGAACCCCGACGCGACCCACAGCGCGAGGCAGACCAGCAGGCAGGCGCTCTCACCGAGCAGGTAGGCGGTGGCGAAGGTCCAGACGCGCAGCACCCTCCACCTCGGCCGGCGCCCTCGCGCAACGAGCAGGATCAGCGCAACCGCAGTGTTGACCACTGCCACGACCGGCAGCAGGACCAGCGCCACGACGCCGAGCAGCGGCATCAGCGGAGCGATCAGCAGCCGCCGAATCAGCCAGGGCGGCACCGGCAGCCTGCTCAAACGGGTGCGGCCTGACCCGACGGCGAGGGATTCGACGCCAGGTAGGCCGCCGTCGCGTTACGGGCCCGCTCGATGCGAGCGGCGACGCTGCGGTTGTCGCGGTAGCGCACGGTGGCCAGTGGTGTGCCCTCGTCTCCGGTCGGCAGGACGTACACCTGCACCCCGGCGGGGACGTTGGTCAGATCTTCGACGAAACGGTGCCGGCGAGCGACCTCGAAAGCGACGAGTCCGACCTCCCACGGCCATTCAGGTGCAGTCAGCGGCCGCTCGATCCGCCCGACGTGCAGGACGTAGACGGTGCCGGCGCCGAGGGTGACGGCCCGCCCGAGCGGCAGGCTGTCGACAAGCCCTCCGTCGAGGAAGTGCTCACCGCCGATCTCCACGGCCGGGAGCAGGCCGGGCACGGCACATGAGGCGAGCACGGCGTCAGCGAGCGGACCGCTGTCGAACCAGTGGCCGCGTGCCCGCTCGATGCTGGCAGCGACGCACTGGAACGGGACGGCCAACTCTTCGATGAGAACGCCCGGGGCGTGGGCGTCGATCAGCGCCCGCAGCCTGTCGTTGCTGTGCAGGTGCGTCCGGCTCCGGGCCAGCGTGCGCAGCTGGCCCAGGACAGAGCTCGAGAACACGTCGGCGTTGCCGAGCGCGGACCACAGCTCGGTCAGGCGCCCCACCGTCGCGGCACTCGGGTCGGACGCAATCGCTGCCCCGTTGATGGCCCCGACCGAGGACCCGAGTACCAGCTCGGGGTAGATCCCGGCGTCGGTCAGCGCCTGCAGCATCCCGACCTCGGCTGCGCCGAGCAGACCACCGCCGCCGAGCACGAACGCCGTCAGGCCGCCCGCTGGCGGACTACCCATCAACCCTCCAGACGTGCCTTGACGGTCCGGCCGCGTGGAAGAACGGGCCGCTGGCCCATGCCTACACGCGCCGACACCTATCGACGCATTCCTTCCACCCAGCACCGCCTAGGGCCCAAGTGCTGACCGCGCGGGGGTGACCTGACGATCCGCTACATCTGCTGGGAGTGGTCCACCGGCGAAGCGCACTCACGAGGCTGTCCGGGCCTACGAGCGGGACCGCTGGGATGAAGTTGACGACGGGGCGGCGTTGGGTGGCTACCGTGCGCCAGGTGGATGCCCCGCCCGTCTTCGAGGCGGCCGCCGTCGATTGACGAGCGGTCGCCGAGCTCCTCGAGGGGCTGAGCGAGAGCCAACTCGCAGCGCCTAGCCTGTGCGCAGCGTGGGACATCCGGACTGTCGCAGCACATCTCGCCGCCGCCGTCGCACCCTCCAAGAAGCCCTTCCTGCTCGCCACGCTGCGCTCCAGCGGCAACCTCAACCGCGCCAACGACCGGGTCGCCCGGCAGACCGCACGGCAACCGGTCGCGGACCTGGCCGGACCTTGCGACAGCACGCGGCCAGCACGTTCGCCCCGCCGCTGGTCGGACCGCGAGGGCCGCTGACCGACGTTCTCGTCCACGCCGGTGACATCCGGCTCCCACTCGGGCTTGCCCACCACCCCGCCCAGGGCGCGGTCAGGCTCGCGCTCGAGTTCGTCACCGAGGGCCGCCCCCTCGGCTTCGTCCCCCGCGGCCGGCTCGACGGGCTGAAGCTCATCGCTGACGACCTGGACTGGTCCTGGGGCACCGGACCGGCAATCAGCGGACGGGGCATTGACCTGCTGATGGCGACCTGTGGTCGCTCCGCAGTGCTGCCCAGCCTTACCGGCCCAGGAGTGCCAGGACTCGGCGCCCGCCTCCCGCGTTAGTGCTCCTGGCCTACCAACCGCGAGCGGATGACCGCTCGCGGCGATCAGAGCCCGGTCTCGGCCCACAGCTCGGGCCGCCCGCAGCGCCGCTCCAGGAGCAGCGCCGGTGGACATGTCCGTTGCAGCTCAACGGGCCCGGCGCCCGACCCGAGATTGTCACTGGCCTCGGCGTCCATCGATCCGCTCGCGCAACAGGTCGACGTGACCCAGGTGGTGCGAGTACTCCTCGATCGTTCCGACCAGCGCCTCATGCAATGACACCGACCCTCCACCGCTACCGTGCCGGGCAGTTGTGGCCACGCCGGACGTGCGTGGCCACGCGTGATGCCCGTTTGGCCACAATCGGTGCTTCCTTTGCAGGTGTAGGTTCCGCGTTCTCCTGAGCAATCAGCACCACAGACGTCGGGGTTTCCGCGCTGGTCGAGCAACGGTCTTCCGCGTGCGCGTGAGCACTTCTTCGTCGCCCTGGCGCTTCGGCTCCAGTCCGCTGCTGCCCAGGCAGGCTAGGTGCCTTTCAGTACCAGGCCGGGCAGCGCATGTGGGTCACTCGGTGCCGGCGACCGTGACAGCTGGGATCCACGGGCTCGGCGTGCGGCCAGTCGTTAACTGTGGATGACGGTCATCATGACCCTCGTCAGCCCACGAAGGTGCTCGGCGGCCCTGGTGCACCTGGCGCACCTGGTGCCAGGATGAACGGGTCGAAGGCCGTGCCAGGCCTTCTGCTGACGCCGAGCCTGCCAGGCACGGTGAAACAGACGCCTGCTCCGAAGGGCGGCCTCATGCATTCGACCCCGCCGCCCTCCTGGCCGCCTCTGACGGTTGCGCTGGACGACCCGAACAACGGTGCGCGCGCCCTCGTCGACCGTCTTCTGACTGGCGGTGACCTTCGCGGAGTGCAGCGGGAGTACCGCAGCAGCTTGGCACCGTTGCAGGTCGACACAAGGGGAGCGAATCCCGGCACTGTTGGCACTGCCGTCGACATGGCGCTCCGCTTCCATATCGACCCGGAGCCGGACCTCGGTCTGCCAGCGCGTGGCGCTGCCGTTTGTGGCCCGGTTGCCTTCGGTCTGCTGACCGAACTGATGAACCAGTTCGGGGGCCGGCTCGACCCCTTGAGCCTCTCTGACACTGCCGCCTCTGCCGTGAAAGCCCCGCTCAGTGGGCCGGAACACGAAGTGGCCGACCTGGCACGAACGTGCTGGGTGCTGGCGCTGTTCGTCGAGGTGTACAGGGCCGGTCTGCTGCCCGGCAGCCCGCTCATCGACTATCTGAAGCGACGGCGACCGACGGCTGAAGGCCTACTGGCCCTCGCGAGCGTCGATGCCATTGCCGAAGTAGCCGACCTGATCACCCTTGCCCAAGAGCAACTGCTGATCCCCCTAGCTTCGGCGCCGCAGCCGTGGCACGTCGGGCCAGGTTCGCCGGGAGCCAGTGGATGAAGGCGGACGCCGACTTCATCGCGGGAGGCGCCCTCGTCGAGGTCAAGACAAACCTCGGCGACAAAACCCGCGTGATGTGCGTGCCGCCAGCCTCAAGATGGAATCTGTTCGTCAAGTCCTCGGCTACGTCCTGCATGACTACGACGACGTCTACCGGATCGACGAGATCGGCGTCTACCAAGCGCGTTACGGCACTCTGACAAGGTGGCCCCTCCAAGCGCTCCTCGACCGGCTCGCCGGGAGATCGGTCGACCTGGCCACGGAACGCCGGCTCTGGCAGCAGCTGCTGCAGCGAGGCTGAGATCGACCGCGCAATGCGGCCGGGACTATGCCAGGCGGAGCAGCGGGCTGTGTACGGACGGCACCGCGAAAGCCGAGCAGACGCCACGCCTACCAGAAGCACGACCGGGCCGGTCCCCGGCCGGGGACCCTCACAGTGCGGATGGGCCTCATCAGGCAGCCCCACGGCTGCCCCCGCTTCCGTCCATCTGGCCAAAAGGCCGTTCTTGTCGGCGGCTCGGTCTAGCGTCCTGCTCATGCCGAACGACGTTTCTCCTGCAGCCACACGCAGGACGGCCGCAGTGACTTCCTCCGAGTAGGGCGTGAGATCAAGGATCTGCCTTGAGGTCCGACGGCGACGTGACGACCGCACCGGGCCGCCGAAGGGCGTGTGAGGGAACCCGCGTTCCGCCCTCGCAACCTGAACTTTCCACCCACCTAAGCCGGAGTGAGCCATGTACAAGAGCGACGACACGCTCGTGCTGAGCGCGAGCGATCTGACCGGCTTTCTCGCCTGTGGCCACTTGACGGAGCTGGACCGCGCGGTGACCCTCGGCAACCGGACCCGTCCGGAACGGGCACCCGGAAGTGTCGCGGCCAAGTACGGCAACAGGCATGAAGAAGCCCACCTGAGACGGCTGCAGGAGCAAGGCCGGACCGTCGCCACCATCGCCCTGCCCGGCCGGGGACTCGCCGCGCTGCACACTGCCGAGCAGCAGACCCTCGCGGCGATGAAGGAGGGGGCGGATGTCATCTATCAGGCGACGTTCTTCGACGGTGAGTGGGTCGGCCACGCAGACTTTCTGATCAAGGATGAGGGCCGGCCGTCGACGCTGGGCTCCTGGGCCTACGACGTCGCCGACACCAAGCTCGCCCGGCACGCGAAGGTGTCAGCGCTGGTGCAGATGTGCTCCTACGGTGAGCACATCGCCCGGCTGCAGGGCGTGCCGCCGCAGACGCTCACGGTCATCACCGGAGACGGAACCGAGGAGACGTTTCCCTGGTCCGAGCACGCCCCCTACTTCCGCGCTGTCCGCGCTCGAATGCTCGCCTCCATGGCCAGCCAGCAGTCGACCTACCCCCTGCCGGTGGCGCACTGCCCGCTGTGCCGCTGGGAAGACCACTGTGACAGCCGTCGGCGCAACGAGGACCATCTATCGCTCGTTGCGGGCATGCGTCGCGGCCAGATCGCTCGGCTCGAGGCAGCCGGCGTCGGCACAGTTGCCGAGCTTGGCGCCGCTTCGGGGGGCCAGCTGAACAGCGTGAAAGCCGGGGCAGGCACCCTGGCCCGGCTGCAGACCCAAGCCCGGCTGCAGATCGAGAGCCGCCCCCTGCCGATACCAGCCCATCAGCTGCTCGATGCCGTGCAAGGCCAGGGTCTGTCGCTGCTTCCGCCGTCGGATCCAGCGGATGTCTTCTTCGACATGGAAGGAGACCCCTACCTCGAAGGTGGCGGCCGCGAGTACCTGTTCGGGTTGACCGAGCAGGCCAACGGGAGCGCGACGTTCCGTGCGTGGTGGGCACACGACCGGAACGAGGAGAAGACTGCCTTCGAGGGGTTCGTCGACTACGTCACCGAGCTTCGCGACAAGCATCCTGGGGCTCACATCTACCACTACGCCGACTACGAGCGAGCCGCGCTCGTCCGGCTGGCGGGCAGGCACGCGACCCGGGAAGAGCAGGTCAACGACCTGCTTCGGGAGGGTGCCCTCGTCGACCTGTACCGGGTCGTGCGCCAGGGTGTGCTGGCCGGAACCGAGTCCTATTCGATCAAGAAGCTTGAGCCGCTGTACGGCTTCGCCCGCGGTGGAGCCGTCACCAACGCCGAAGACTCGATCGTCGAGTACGAGCGGTGGCTCGACGAAGGCCGCGACCCCCAGGTCCTCGACGGGATCGCGGCGTACAACCGCCTCGACTGCGAGAGCACCCTCGCGCTTCGCGACTGGCTTCTCACCCTTCGCTCCGGCGCCCCCACCCCCGCCGCCGCCCTACCAGCCGTCGAACGGTCTCCCCTCGGCGACGCCCTGATCGCATTCCTTGACCAGGTCGACATCGTGGGTTCGCAGCTCACGATGGGTGTCCCCGACGACCCAGCCAGTCGCAGCGCCGCCCAGCAAGCCCGCTGGCTACTGGCACATCTACTGCTGTGGCACCGACGAGAAGACTCAGCCGCCTGGCGGGACTACTTCGAGCACCTACGCCTCGGCGACCAGGAGCTGATCGATGACGCCACCTGCCTGGGAGGTATGACCTACGCCGGTCAGGTAGGCCAGGAAAAGCGGGCGATCCATCACGGATACACGTTCCCGCCGCAAGACTGCGGGCTGCGGATCGGCGACGCACCGATCGACCCGGCGACAAAGTCCCCGGCCGGTGCCCTCGTCAGCCTCGACCCGGTCGCCGGCAAGCTCGTACTGTCCAGAGCGAAGACGTCTACGAAGCCGCACCCGGCCGGACTGATCCCTCCCACCCCACCGGGGACAAAGGAGCAGCGTGCATCGCTTCTTCGCCTCGCCACCTGGGTGGCCGGCAACGGCATCAACAGCGTAGACCCGGCGCACCGTGCCGCCCGTCAACTGCTCCTACGGGCAGCGCCGCAACTGACACGCAACGCTCCCGTCAACGACCAGCCTCTCTTGATCGATGACGAACAGCCCAGCTCGGCAGTCGTCCGGCTTGCCCCGCTCCTCGACCACGCACTGCTCCCCGTTCAAGGACCGCCCGGCTCAGGCAAGACATACGCCGGCGCCCGCATGATCGCTGACCTCGTCGCTCGTGGCCAGCGAGTCGGAGTGACCGGCCCCAGCCACAAGGTCATCACCGGCCTGCTCGACGGCCTCGTCGAGTACACGAACCAGAACAGCCGAACCCTGCGGATCATGCAAAAGTCGGACAAGGAACAGGCCTGCGCCCACGGATCGGTCACCTGCACCAATGACAACGGGGTGATCGTCAGTGCACTCAAAGCCAAGACAGTCGACGTCGTCGCCGGCACGTCCTGGCTTCTCAGCCGCGACGACATGGCAGGACAGCTCGACGTCCTCGTCATCGACGAAGCCGGCCAGACAAGCCTCGCCGACACCCTCGCCGTCTCACCCAGCGCCCAGTCCATGGTCCTGCTCGGCGACCCCCAACAACTCGGCCAACCCGGAGCCGCCACCCACCCCGACGGCGTCGACGTCAGCGCCCTCGACCACCTCCTCGCCGGCAACGCCACCATCAGTCCCAAGCTCGGCGTGCTGCTCAGCGACACCTGGCGCATGCACCCGACCATCTGCGCGTGGGTGTCGGACACCTTCTACGACAGTCGGCTTCACCCCGTACCCGGCCTAGAACCCCAGAGAATCGACACGTCCGCGTCCGACAAGAACGAGCTGCTCGGTGCGGGCCTCAGGTGGCGACCAGTCGAGCACGAGGGCAGACGCAACCGCAGCCCGGAAGAAGCCGCCGAGGTCGCCCGCATCGTCGACGAGCTCCTTGAGGTGACGTGGACCGACCAGTACGGCAACAACCGCAAAATGACCCTGCAAGACATCCTCGTGGTCGCGCCGTACAACGCCCACGTCGCAGCGATTCGGGCAGTCGTCCCCCCCGGAGTTTCCGTCGGCACCGTGGACAAGTTCCAAGGTCGCGAAGCACCCGCCGTCATCTACTCGCTGGCCAGCAGCACGGCTGACGACATCCCCCGAGGCGTCGAGTTCCTCTACTCGCTCAACCGGCTCAACGTCGCCGTCAGCCGAGCGCGAGCCCTCGCCATCGTCGTCGCCTCCCCGGCACTCCTAGCACCACGACTCAACCGACCCTCCCAAGCACGGCTCGTCTCCGCGTTCGACTCACTCGTCGAAGCGGCCACCACACCCGCTTCGCAGCATCACCCCGAGACCACCGGCCACGGCAGTGGCTCGACCAACGCTGACCGGAACGCCCCGTTCAGACCCAGTCAAGGAGTGCAGTGACCGACATCGCCGCTTCCAGCTCGCGCAGTCGTGGTGGATCGCCACCGAACTCGTCCGCCGCCATCCCGAACTGACCATCCTCGAGACACATGCCGGAGGGGGCCAGTACGACTCCCTGTCCCTAATACGAAACGGGCAGACGCTCGTGAGCATCAACCGCGGCGGGCACATACACGCCCTTCAGCACCCCATGGAGCCCGTCCCGATCGAAGCGGCGTTCGCCGATGGCGACGCCCACCGCCTCATCCGCGCCCTAGAATCCGCGACCGAACTGGCCGCACCCTCGAAGACTCCGCCGACCACTCCCAAGACGCTGGCGTATCGCGCTCTCACGCAGCAGGCCACAGGGACCGTCAACGAGGCACAGCCACTAGACATCCGCAGCGAGTATCTGGACAGCAGCGCAGGCAGTGGCCCCCACGGGCGACTTGACCAGTTCCCAGTCGCGGCCGAACGTTCCCGGGAACGCCGCCCCGACGACCCAGTCGGAGGCCCCCGGCAGCGCTACTGGCTCGTCCTCCGCGACGAGACGCCGGTCGCGGCAGTAGATGTCGACGGGTACGCCTACATCACATCCCAGGTACTGCATCTGCCAACTCTGTACGCCGAGAATGGTCGAAGTTTGACCTCAACCGTCGTCAAGGCACTCGGTTCCCTGCTCCCATGAGAACCGCTGTGGTGACACGAGAGGTGGCTGCATCTGTGAATCGTCTGTCTGCTCAAGGACCGAGCCGGCGCCATCCCCGAAGAGAAGCGATAAGTCCGTCAGGCGGAGTATCCCAACCACGTCTTACGTACCTTCGGCGGATGGCCTCGTCCACTCATCGGCTTCCGTGCTTGGTGGCTTTGGCCGGTGCGGCGGCTGAGACGGCTGAGACGGCTGCTGGACGATCCGCGTGGCCGCAATGACGGCTTCAGCGAAGGGGTTGTCGCTCAACGAGATTCGCGCCCGAGTCGCGAAGTTCGCGGTCGACTACAAGGACGTCAAGCAGGAGAAGCAGAACACGGGGGATTTCTGGCGGGCGTTCATGCGCTGTTACGGGGTTGAGGACTCCTACCTGCAGGGTGTGACGTTCGAGTATCCGGCTAGGCGTTCGGACACCGGCGGGAAGGGCTTCGTCGATGTGTTTCTGCCCGGGAAGTACCTCATCGAGCAGAAGTCCGAGGGCAAGATCAAGCGTCCGAAAGGCGCTGAGGAGTCGAACGCTGAGCAGCAGGCCGCCGCGTACCTGACGGGCGGCGACATCACGCCGGCGCAGATGCCCCGTTGGGTCGTGACGTCTGACTTCGCGTTCGTCCAGGTCACGGACCTGTCGGCCGCTCGGCTCTCACCGGTTCGTACCATAACTGTGCGGACCGTGGACCTGGTTGATCACGTCGAGTTGTTCCTGTTCTTGACGGGACACGATGTCAAGGTGTTGATCGCTCAGGAGCAGGCCGAGGCTTCGGTCGCTGCGGCGCGGCTCATGGGTGATCTGTACGCGGCGATGACAGGCGACGACGACACCGAAGGCGATGTTGAGACTCCCGAGGAGGAGGACGCCGGCACGATGGCCGCGTCGGTCTTGCTGACGCGCCTGCTTTTCCTGATGTTCGGGGACGACGCCGGCCTGTGGGCGCGGGGGTTGTTCCTGAGGTTCATTGAGACCCGCACGTCGGAGGACGGGTCCGATTTGGGTGCTCAGCTCGCCGCATTGTTCAATGTGCTGGACACTCCCGAGCCTCGGAACAAGCGCATGGACGAGGCGTTGCGGGAGTTTCCGCACGTCAATGGTGCACTGTTCAACCGCGATGACAGTCAGACGATGTGGTTCGACCGGGCGATGCGTGACGCGCTGCTTGCGGCCTGCCGGTTCGACTGGTCGCACATCTCCCCGGCGGTGTTCGGTTCGCTGTTCCAGACCGTCAAGGCAAAGAAGGCCCGGCGGTCAGCCGGGGAGCATTACACGTCCGAGACGAACATCCTCAAGCTCCTCCGCCCGATGTTTTTGGATGACTTCCGAACTCAGTTGGACGCCGCGAATACGAAACCTGCGTTGGGGCGTCTCCACCAGGAGCTACGTGACTTCCGGTATGCCGACCCGGCGTGCGGCTGCGGGAACTTTCTGATCGTGGCGTACCGGGAGATGCGGGCGTTGGAACTGGATCTGCTCGTGAAGCTTCGGACCAAGCGCGGCGAAGAAGCAGCGCTCATCTTGGACCCGAGTGACATGCTCAACGTGCGACTCGATCAGTTCTTCGGGATCGAGTTGAACTGGTGGCCGGCGAAGATCGCGGAAACGGCCATGTTTTTGGTGGACCATCAGGCGAATCGGCAGATGGCGAAGGTCCTCGGGTACACACCGAACCGGTTGCCGATCGAGATCGCTGCGAACATCGTCCACGGCAACGCGATGACGGGCGACTGGACGAAGATGCTCCCCGGAGCAGGGCCGACGGTGCTCGTGTTCGGAAACCCGCCGTTCGCCGGGCACAAGGAACGCACGGCCGAGCAGTCAGGCGAACTCAGCGAAGCCTGGGGTGCGCAGCGGTACAACGGATACTTGGACTACGTCACCGGGTGGCACGCGAAGGCGCTTGACTACTTCTCGGCGAAGTCTGGTGAGTTCGCCTTCGTGACCACGAACAGCATCGTGCAGGGCGAAGCTGTAACGGCCTTGTTCGATGCAACGATTGCCCAAGGCTGGTCCGTGAAGTTCGCCCACCGGACATTCCAGTGGACATCCGAGACCGCCGCGTCGGAGCGCGCGGCAGTGCACTGCGTCATCGTCGGGTTCAGCCGGGCGCAGCGCGCCCAGCGGACGTTGTACTTCTACCCGACGGTCACCAGCGACCCGGTGCCGACAACCGCGGCCGAGGCGATCTGTCGCTACCTGATCTTTCACGATGACGTGGCCGTGCGGTCTCGCAAGACAGTGCTCGCACCGGACCTTCCGCGGTTGTCGTTGGGTTCGATCCCATACGACTGGAACTACCTAATGATCGCCCCGGCCGAGGATGAGGTGTTTGCCGCAGACCCGGTAGCCAGCAAGTACGTCCGCCGGTACATCAACGGCAGGGAGATCATCAACAACCTTCAGCGGCACTGCCTGTGGCTCGAAGACCTCGACCCGAAGGACCTGCAGCGGTCTGCGTTGCTCCGCGCTCGGATCGAGGCTGTCGCCAAGAAGCGGAAGGGCAGCCCGGACAAGGCCACCAGGGCTTTGGCGCAGACCCCGCATCTGATGCGCCCTAACCCGAACCGGCCTACCGTGGCCTACCTAGCCGTGCCGGGGGTCTTCGCGGAGCAGCGCCCATACGCGACCGGCGATCATTTTGCGCCCGAGGTGATCGCTGGCGGGAAGGCGTACACCTGCCCTGATCCCGATGGTTTCGCGTTCGCGGTCCTAAGCAGCAGCATGTTCATCACGTGGCAGAAGACCGTCGGCGGACGCCTGAAGTCCGACCCGTCGTTCTCCACCGACATCGTCTGGAACAACATCCCCCTCCCGCCGGTCAGCAGCAAACTCCGGACGGCGATCATCAACGCCGGGAAGGGCGTTCTCGAAGCGCGCTCGCTGCGCCCCGACAGGTCACTCGCGGAGCAGTACCACTCGCTCGGCATGACCCCCGAACTCGTCCAGGCACATCGGGCGCTCGACAGGGTCGTCGACAAAGCGTTCGGCGCGCCCAGCGGCACGAGCACCGAGGCGCAGCGACAGAAGGTCCTGTTCGCCCGTTGCAGCGAGATGACCGGGACGGCCTAAGCGGCTCTTCGCACTTGGCGGGGGCGGCCTCGAAAGCCGCTGTCACCGATGCCTGCAGCAGTCCCTTTTTCCGGTGCTCGTCGGGCAACCGGGCTTACCCCGATGTTGTTGCCTTACCGTAGCGTCGGCGCATGGAGGCCCCATGAGCATGGAGTTCGGGCTGTGGCGGCTCGGGGCGACTACGGAGCGCATCACCTCGCAGCGCATGCCCCAGGAAAAGCAGCTCGAGGACCTCATCGAGGCCGATCCGAGCGTGCTCGGGGCTCCGCTGCTCATCATCGGCCGTCAGGTGCCCACGGCCTACGGCCACTTCATCGACCTGCTCGCGCTGGACGAGTCCGGACTCGTTCACATCCTCGAGCTCAAGCGCGACAAGACGCCTCGCGACGTCATCGCGCAGGTACTCGACTACGCCAGCTGGGTCAGCACGCTCGGGCACGCCGACATCACCGCGATCTTCACCGGCTACGGCGGTAGCGCGGCTCTCGAGGAGGCGTTTGCTGCCCGCTTTGGCACTGCCCTGCCGGACGAGCTCAACACCGACCATCGTCTGACGGTCATTGCCAGCGCCCTGGACGCGCCGACCGAACGCATCGTGCGCTACCTGGTCGAGCAGCACGGGGTACCCATCAACGTCGCCTTCTTCCGCTACTTCAAGGACGGCAGCAGCGAGTACCTAGCCCGGACTTGGCTCCTGCCGGAAGCCGCCGCCAGCGAGGAGGTCCGCCGGCCGGTCACGCGCAGTGCCACCCGTGAGCCTTGGAACCGCACTGACATGTACGTCGCGTTCGGAACCGACTCCGGCAACAGGGCGTGGGAGGACGCCCGCACCTACGGCTTCGTCTCCGCCTCTGGCGGCGCCTGGTACACGAGCAAAATCCGCGGCTTGCCTGAGGGGATGCGCGTCTGGGTCCACGTGCCCGGCTCCGGGTACGTCGGGACCGGCACGGTGACCGGCCCCGCTGTGCTGTTCCGAAAGATGCGCGTCGGACCGGACGACCAGCTGCTCGTGCAGCAGCCGCTCGAGGGTGCCTACCGAGACCGTGATAGCGACGACGACGAGGCGGCCGAGTGGGCCGTGCCCGTTCATTGGGACAAAACCGTTGATCAGAAGGACGCGGTCTGGAAGCCGAGCATGTTCGCGAACCAGAACATCGCCTGCCGGATGACAAGCTCGTTTACCCTGGCTGAACTCGCTGCCTCTGCGCTCGGTCTGGAGTGACCGCTGGTGTGCGGCTCGGGTCGTCACGGAGCCCCACCGTCCCCACCCCCCTTCGACGTAACAACCGACGAGCTTGGGCCCGTTTAGGTGAGCGGCGTCCCGGCGCGCCGTGCGTAGAGCCGGAGCAGCCGCTCAAGAAGCTGCACGGCGGCGAGGTTCGGGTAGAGGGCTCTCGCTCTCGAGCTCGTGAGGCGCACGCCTAGGACATCTGACTCGCTCGTCTTCGTCTCCTCCCGGATGGACACGCCGAGGTATGCCCACGGGCGGCCGTGCGCGAAGCCTGAGCAGATCTGCCAAGGAAGCAGGACATGGAGCGGCAGGTCCTGCTCGTTTACGTCGGCGTACTTCACGGCCTCCGAGCTGTTGTAGCCCGTCCGGATCGCCTTCCGGTCGAGAGCGCGCTTCGCTGCTACTTCGATCGAGCGACGCGAGCTTGTCGTCGAGCGACAGGTGCCCGGCCAGGTTCCGAGCCCGGACCGCCTTGCCCGCATCCCTCATGTTCTGCGCCTGCCAGCGCAAGGCACGGGTCACGCGCTCATCGCGCGAAACTGGATGGAGCATCCAGTACGCGGCGAACAGGGTTTCCAGCGCCCCGCGGGCCAGGGACGAGGGGGCAGCCACATGGACCGTGCCCTGATCGACAACGACCACCTTCGCGGCATGCAGGTGGTCAGTGGCTGCCATTAAGCATGCCCGGACGGCGTGGGACAACTGATACGGCGCTGAGGCCTGGTCGTCACCAGCCAGCGACGAGCCGGGGGCAAGGCCAAACTCTCCGTCTGTCCCGACGCGCTGCATCATTCGATCCAGTAGCGGGGCCAGCTCCAACCACTTGGCGGTCGCTGCGGTCTCATCGAATCCGGGGTTCTCGGTCACCCGTGGAGCGTTCCACTTGGCGGACCCACCGTGCCGGAGTCGGCCGGTCATGAGACTGGTGAGCTCGCTTCTGGGTGGGTGAGGTCGCGCCAGCGCGGACTGGCGCCGCCGCCGCAACAACTGCCTATGTACCTCCTGGATTCAGTCTCGAGAGCACTCCTCGAACCTGCTCGGCGAACCGGGCACCGGCGAGTGTGAAGGCTAGGGGGCGGCCGCGTTCAGCGCGTCTGAGCAGCCGGTGTCCAGTGATCTTTTCCAGTGCGGCGACCTGCTGAGTCAGTGTCCCTTGGCTGCAGCCGAGCGCAACTGCTGCCTTGCTGAGGGTGTCGTATTGAGCGAGGGCGATGAACCGGCGTATCCGCTGCTCCCCGCCCTGACCGGCGAACGCCGTCCAGAGCACGTCCGGGACTGTGGCGCGGTCAAGGACGCCGTCGAGCGCGTGGGCATGGCTACCGCCGCCGCGTTTCCGGAGTGCGAGGCCCTGAGCCCGTGCGATGAGGGCGAGGTTCGCCGGGGAGCAGCCGACGTCGGCCGCGATCGACGGAAGCGGCCGTCCGAGCGTCTCGTACTGGCGGCGCAGCCAGACCGGGTCGACGTGGTGCCGTGCCGGAGCGCCTACCGGGCCGACCTGGACTTCCGCGAGTCGCATTGCCTTGACGACCTGCTGACGAGAGACGCCGAGATCGGCGGCGACTTGGCGGGCGGGTCGTCCAGCAGCGGCGGCGGCGAGCGCCTCAGGGGTTACCCGGTCGCACGGCCGTTCGTACGGCCAAGGCAGTGGCTGGGTCTCGACTGTCAGCCGCACACGTTCGAGGGGTACGCCGAGTTCGGCAGCGATCCTGCCAGGGGTCACACCGTCCAGAGCGAGCTGCTCAAGCCGTCCGCGGTCGAGCTGGTTCAGAGCCTTCTCGGGCTTGTCCACCCAGTCGGCGTCCGGGGTCCAGTCGAGCGGCTCTTCTGCCAATCCGCTGGCGTCGAGGTGGTTGCGGGCCTGGTTGCGGAGGTGTTGCCAGGCGGCTGGGGGCAGCTCCCACCGGAACCGGTGCCAGGAGGCGCAGGCCTCGCTCGTGACGATCCGAAGGCCGATCCCGAACGGGGCGCGATGTGGGTCGCCGCCAGTGATCGTCTGCCAGAGCAGCCGCCGGGCGTTGGTAGCCCGCCGTGCCGTCGGCTTCCAACCAGCGGCTCGGCATGCTGCATCCCAGTCGAGCCGGTCGAAGGGCAGGCCGCGGGTGGCGAGTGCGCGGCGCCGCGCGTAGTCGACGGGCGGCGGCTCCCTGTCGAGCCAGTCCCGAAGGGCCACTAGAGCGGTGAGGGAGCTGCCGTCGGGCCGGTCGTCTATCAGCATGGAAGTGAGGTGCGCGAGCCCCTTCGCGGTGGCGGTGTTCTCGAGGGCGTGACACGCATCGGCGTACGTCGCGACGCTGCCTGGCAGGAGTGTCAGCGCAGCGAGCGTGGCGCACAGCCAGGGCCGGTCGGCGTCGCGGTCGAGCAGGCTCAGCGCGACCTCGGGCCACAACGTCGCGGGAACTGTTGCCGCTCGGACGATGCTTGAGATAGCCGCCGGTAGGCCGCGTATGGCGAGCGACCGCGGCCGGCGTCGGGTGCGTCGGTCTGCCCGACAAGCCACTGCAGCGTCGGCGAGTCGCCGTGATGACGTTCCAGTTGTACTGCGACGGCGGCGGTCAGTCCGACGGCAAGGACGTCTGGTCCACCGTCGAGCACGTGCCGGTCCTGGGTCCAGTCGGGCGGCAGCATGCTGACAGCCGCGGCGAGCGCCGGCGGAACATAGGTCGGTTGCGGGGTGAGCGCGGACAGCGCTCGACGGGCGAGCAGGTCAAGGTCCCTTAAGTCTTGAGAGGTGGCGGCCCGGCTCGCCCGGTCACCGTCGGGTGTTCGATGGCGATCGAGCAGGGCGAGGACCTGGCGCTGCGCGGCGACGACGGGGCCGTCCGCGTCGACGGGCCGGCGCGCTGCTCTGGTCAGGGGTGCTCCGCAGTAGCCGCGGCGATGCCCTGGCCGGGCGTCCGGTGCGGTGACGTGCGCTTCGCACAGCGTCGGTAAGGGTGTCCGCTGCTGCAGCGGCATCCCCGTCCGCGGCTCTCGGTGGCAAGTAGGGCAGGTGTCTTCGAGAAGGAGCGCATGGTCAGGGCAGGCGAATGCCCAGCCGCTTCGCCACCACAGCTGCCACCGTCCTCCGGCGTCCTCCAGGCATTGTGGGCAGCACGGGCCGAGGCGTAACCGGCGCCACCGGCCGACAGGCTTCAGCCGACCGGCCCCAGCGCCGGCAAGGTCGAGAACGACGCCGTCCCAGCGGGACAGCGTCATCGGCGGGAACGTGGC
>JAABUU010000967.1_pt1 | contig 55011 bp, 57 predicted proteins | sample 5559301 | NCBI WGS metagenome assembly JAABUU01 (sample SAMN10711884, study PRJNA513360) | rock metagenome | isolation source: Antarctica rocks | place: Antarctica: Victoria Land, Richard Nunatak white
CTTTCTCCCACATCCTCTTCCCCCTCCTCTCCAATACCAATCTACATCACCACCTTGCTCCCCTCCCCCTACACCATCTTCCCTACAATAACGTACCTACTTTCGCGACCAGCTAGAGACCCTTTTTCTGCTATACTTTGGAGGTGCCGTGCTGTTTTTCTTGTTGCTGCATATGGCGGTGGATGGGGGTGGGGTATGAGGTTGTTGTGAGGGGACTAGGAAGGCTTGGGGTGAAAGAGGGGGGGGAGGGAAGGGGAAGAGGGTGTGGCGATGTGAGTGTTGTTGTTTTGGTTATTGCTTTTCATTTCTCTTCCTATCAGAAGCTAGAGATTAAGATTTCATTTTCTCTCTGACTCATCCTCCACATCCCCCAAACCCACCTTGTCACTCCCCAAGAACAACAGCCCCTTTATCCCCATTGTCCCTCCTCCCCCACCTCCACCCCTCCCCCTTTCCTTTTCTCTTCTTCTCAATCATCTCACACCCCTATACTACACCACCACACCACCACATAACCTTTCTTCCACCCCAAAAAAACCCCACGAACCATGCGCGATCTCATCCTCCCCACCCTCATCCTCATCGCCCTATTCCTCATCATCTCTACTTTCTTGACTTCGCCGCGAGGGCTGGAGTACGTCACAAAAGGGTTTTCGCTAGTGGTGATGGTGTGCTTGATCGTGATGGTGTGGATACAGTGGAGGGTGATTGAGGTGATTACGGCGTGATGAGGGGGGTGGGGGGTGAGGATGAGGATGTGGTTTGAATGGGTTTTTGGGTCTGAGATTGTTAGTCTAGAAAGTTTTTTCGCACTTTCGTTTTTTCTAATTTTAGTTATCTGAATTTAGTGTTGAAAGAGGTATAGTTTGAGACGTTGACGATGAGGAAGGGTGGAATGCGCAATGAGCACTCAGTCCTTTGAAATAAGAAAGAAAACAGTTCCGTCTATAGCTTGAAAACAGTCCTAGACAGTCTTAGATCTCGAACAGTCATCTTGCCACTCACATCAACATTTCCCTTGTTCTTCCACTGCTGTAAACCTCTCCTCCGATCCTCTCCCAATGTTCCCTTCAATCCTCTGATCACCCATCTCCATCATCCATCAACTATCTTTTTAATTCAGCTACCCACCTCATCAAGAATCAAAAACCACGCCACCATGTCTCCCAACCGCAGTATCGTCAACTCACCCCTGCCTAACTTCCTCACCTCTACTAGCACATTCCCCACCCCGACCGCCACAAACACCTTCGTCTTAATCACTCCAACGGTCTTTGCTCCAAAATTGGGTCCCCGGCCGTCGCTGGCACCCGAAATTATGGATTTGATGGATGCAATTGATGCCTATAAGGATCGCCTCGAATCCATAGATTGGATGGGTTGGGCGAATGAACTAGATGCCTATGGGGAGCGCCTAGCCTCCATCAGGGAAGGGCTCGAAGCTTCGCGCACCCCCTTGGCTCCACGCACATCCTACTCCTCGTTGTTCATGAACAACAAAATGGCATTCATCATACTTTTTGTGATTCTATTTGTTGCTTATGTGGTGGTGGATCGGTGGGTGCATGGTGCTTTTCTGAAAGCGGGGAAAGGGACGAAGAAGGATGAGAGGAGGGAGAGGAGAGAGGGGAAGGAGGATGATATGGAGATGATAGAAATGGCAATGAAGGGGTTCAGGAAGGCGGTGATGGAGATGGAAAGGAAGAAGGGGGGTGAGGAGAACGAGAGTGAGGAAGAGTGGGAAGATGAGGAATGAGAAGGGTTGGGTCTAGGAGGGAAGGGAAAGATGGAGAATGAGAAAGTAAAGCTGAACCCTTTCTAACCAACAAAAAAAAATCGAGAAACATAACTTCCAATTCTCAATTGTTTCAAACTGAACCCTCCCAAATCAAAAAAACACTACTAAAAAACAAACACAGAACATCCACCCCTCTCAATCGTCCCAAACACCTTGAACTCAATCACCCTGTCCCACTAGCGCAAATAGCATATATTTATCATTCAATCTCACACACAATCCCAACTTGATCACTCATCGTTCACCTATTCTTCCATTTATTGCCCCAGTCAACCCTTGCCAAAAATGTCACAACTACTGCCTCCCACTATCACCACCCCTTCCTCACCCTTCTTACTCCTAGCACTAGTACTGCTCCTTATCGCAGTCTTCGCTCGAATCTTGGAGTGGATGTGTGAGCGAGCGGAGAGGAGGGATTGGAGGGAGAGGAGGCTGAGGGGGATGGAGGGGGATGAGAGAGAAGGGAAAGAGTGGAAGGGGGAGGGAATGAGAAAATGAGATGGGGGGAATGAAGTGGGGGTGAGAAGCGTTGATCTTTCGACAGTGTTCTCTGCTCTTGAAGTGCGTTCCTATTTTGATACTTCTCAAGAACCCTAATCCCCTAATCTCAAACTCCATATTCATCCGTATAATTCATTCCATCAGTAGAACCATCGTCGCATTTTCTTTCCTGAATACAACCATCTTATCCAAGTGATTTCATTTTCTTAGTGTCTTTCCTCGAAAACCCGCCAACTCCTCCTCAATTGTAGGGGGTTGCTTGGGTGAGATCGAATTGTCCAGTGGCTAAAAATCGATGTCCCAAAGTCATCTTCTCCCCCAATAAGCAAAGACATGATGTCGTGGAATTTGTGCTCAGTACTTTATGCTTCTAACCGCACAGAACCACACTCAGCGACTGCTGATAGTCATCGAAACTTGCGATAATCAAGTGGAACATATTCTGAAGAAAGTATTGAAGTTAGGTGGAGAATGAAATGCTTCAGGATCAGCTTGTCACCTGTTCATGCTTGCCAGTAACGATCTCCAACAACCTTGGGATGGGAGATTTGGCTGAAAGTTATGCGAAAGAACGGAGTTTTCAACGTCGTTGGTTGTTCCCGTGGAAGCTTTTGAAAAGTCGGTGTGACCTACAGTACGATAGATACCTTAGACTAGGCCGGCTGTATCATTTTATACCCCCCACGATAATTGATCCATGTCCTCCCAGAGGGCCAACAGTTCAGAATTATGTACATATATCCAGTTCTGGCCGTTACTTCGTGTTATGTACATTCATTCGTTCACTCCAAGAAGTAGCCAACGCCCCCCTTGTTTTCCCCGCAATTAACTGAGTTACAAGTCTATCATTAGTGTAAACAAAACACATCTTTTTCCCGCCTGTCACTACAATCGATTGGCGCAAGTCCGGGCATCACAGTGTCAGTATCTGACACTTTGAGGGCTATGATGTGATGCCGGCTCTTGATTCCCAGCCGCCAGGCTCTCCGCCGGAATTGACCGGCTCCAAGTCGTCAAAGTCGTCGTCATTCCATTCCTCCTCTTATTCTGGCGCCGACGGTGCTTTGACTGATATCACACACTTTGAAGAGATAGGCCTTGATGACGACCCTCTGCCGCCGAGCCAAGACTTGTACTACAGTGAAGACAACAAGCGCGCGACCTCCAGACCCGGTGCATTCACCATGAGCGGAAGCAGGAATCACACGACATCTACCGCACCCACAAGAGAGCTGACACACAGCGGGAAAAGACCACCGTATCCATCTCTGCAAGGACAGATCAAGGATGTCCTTGGCAATGGCCCTATACAGACTCTTAACCTTCCCAGCAGAAGAGGGACGAGACGAGGTCTTTCTAGCCCTTCCACACACTCACTAGCCATGACAGCCATGAGCAACCTCACTCGTTCTCGCTCTCCGTCCCCTTCGCATCCCCTCCGCAGCCCAACACAGCCTCGTCCAATACCGAACGCCAGCTTCGCGCATCGACCGGGGAGTTCGCCTGCGTTGGGGAATGGTCCAGGCCGGAGAGGCTCTTGGCAGCCCAGCCGGAAGTCAGTTAAAGAGTTGGAAGATGAAATAAACGATGCGGACGAAGATTTGCCAGACGATGCCAGTCTGTGGAACGTACCGCTATCTCCTCGTCCGCCCCCAGAAAGGTCAGCGATTTCCCCGACTGCATCCGCCAGTCCATCCGCCAACGCAAGTCCCGAAAGGCCTAGCGCTCTCAGCTCTTCCTACAACAATGGCGGCAAAGCGGTACTACGATCCCCACGACCAACTCCGGTCCTGTCGGCAAAGCAAGTTTTTCCAAACCAAAGAGGTTCAATCCCTGATTCATTGGTGAAACCAAGGTATCCACGTGGCGTGTCGACGGGAATGATGCCCGACGACCTCGCCTTTCCCAAAACTCGTGCGAAATCCTGGAATGTCGCTCTGTCAGAGCTCTCTGAAGAGGCTAAGTTCTTGACGGAAGCGCTTGAAAATCATGCGGGTGAGACAGAAAACCGACAACAAGAAGCACTGCAGAGCGGTCGTTCAAGTACGAGGCCAAGCATGGAGAAGCTGACCAAGGCGAAGACAAGCGTTGAATTACCGCCACTCAGAACCAACAATGTGATGATAGACCCGCTTCCTATTAGCAAAGAGAAAGAGAAGGTACTCAGCAGGACTCGGCCAAGTTGGTTACCGCCAAAGAACAAGAAAGAAGAGAAAAAACATTTAAAGGAGTATCAGCGCATGATGGAATTGAGTTTAGGGGCCGGTATGTCTCCCTTTCAATGTGAATAAACTTCGCCTGACGTAGGTCTTGTTGGCAGACAAAGTGAAGGCTTCAAAAGCAGCTGAAAACCAATGCGCCCATGACGATACCAAAAGCACACTGCTTCGAATTTGGGAAGAACATGTCTTGCCTAACTGGGATCAAGTCGTACGCGAGCCCCGTACCCGAGAGCTATGGTGGCGTGGTGTTGCACCCAAGTCACGCGCCAAGGTGTGGGAGAAAGCTATAGGTAATGAGCTGGCACTGACGGAGATTACTTATACAAAGGCTCTTCGACGAGCTAAGGGTGCGGAAGCACGGATCGCTCAATCGCCAAGAGACGATTTGAGCAAAGAGAAGGCATGGTTTGACGCCATCCGTCGAGACGTTAAAGTCACGTTTCCCGAGCTCAACATCTTTCAGCCTGACGGCCCTCTACACGACGATCTCGTTGACGTTTTAATGGCGTACTCAATGTACCGCTCAGACGTCGGCTACAATCACGGCACCCATCTTGCAGCCGCCCTTTTTACCCTTACCCTCCCCAACCCCTCCTCAACCTTCCTTTCCCTTGCCAATCTCCTCAACCGTTCCCTTCCTCTCGCGTTCCTAACCGGCTCACCCCCCGCCACAAAGAAAGCCTACTCCCTAGTTCTCACACTTCTCTCGCACAAACTCCCTCGTTTACACCACCACCTTTTCTCCACTCTTGGCCTTGGCGCTCACGAAGTCTTGGAGCCCATGATGCGGATGTTCTTCTTAGGGCCACGAGGAGGGGTGGGTGTGGAGATCGCGGTGAGGGTATGGGACGTGATGGTTTTTGATGGGGATAGTGCTATCGTACGGACTGCTGTGGCTGTACTAGGAGCACTAGAGAGCAGGCTGTACGTAGAGAGGGATGACGTGCTGGATCTATTAGGGTGGAAGGCAAGGAGTGAGTGGAATCTAGGTGGCGTGGAGGACTTTATGGCACGGGTCAGGACTGCTGGGAAAGAAGGCAAACAAGGGAAATCATGAACCGAACTCCGCAGGCTTCGGCGACTGTTCCTGTGGGAGTATTTTGAACAGCATCCATTAGGAGAGGCCGTTCCTTGGACACCGCATCTGGGAGCGCGAGTTTCCATGTTGGACATTTGGCGTAACAAGCATCACTGTGTCGGGGCATTCTGCATAGCTCTTGGATAGATGGAGCACTCTCATACTTTAATCTATACCATATCGCAGTTTTGGTGCTGTACCCGATGATTGTCCTCTTTTCTGCTGGACCACGCGGCCGTAAGGCTGATTGTGGGGTAGAGAGCGTGTTAATGCGGGGGCGGGACTCTCCCGTCATCATGCATTGTACATATTCCGTACTTCTCTTTATATGCATATGCGCATGCGCCCGAATCTACCTACTGGACTTGCATGTTCCGTAAAGTAACTCATAGTCCAGACCACCGTTAACAGCGAACCTTCAACCACCCCGAATCTAAATCTACAATCTCCCCTCTACCCCACCACGAGCATCCATCCTCGAGCCCAATGACATGGCTAAGCAAACACCTCGAGCCAACTGTCCCTCATCTCACCTACCTGATCCTCTCCGCTTTTCTCGTCCTCTATGCTATCTTCTCCGCACTGATCAGAAACCGCCTACACCTTTCCGAGCCCCCTCTTGCTACACTGGTGGGCATCATCTTCGGGCCTCGATGTTTGGGAGTCTTCGTGCCGCAAGGATGGGACTGGGAGGACAATATCACGCAGGAGATGACGAGAGTAATTGTCGGGGTGCAGGTGTTTGCTGTGGGGGTTGAGCTGCCGAAAGCGTATTTTTCTAGGCATTGGAAGGTGTGGGCTCCGTCTGGATAGGTCGATTGAAACTCAATTTGGACAAGTAGCTGACTTGCTTGCAGTCCATCGGCATGCTCCTCGGCCCCGTAATGACCTTTTCCTGGCTCATCACCGCGCTCTTCGTCTACCTTGTTCTCCGAACGGATATGTCAACCGCACTTGTCGTCAGTGCCTGCCTTGCACCCACCGATCCCGTCCTCGCCGCCTCCGTGCTTAGCTCTCGGTTTTCTGAACGTGTCCCCCGCCGCATTCGCCATATGCTCTCCGCTGAGACCGGATGTAACGATGGCGTCTCCTTTCCCTTCCTATACGCCGGCCTCCTCGCCATCGTCGAGGCAACAACAGGCGCTGCAGTCAAGGAATGGTTCCTTGCCACCATTCTTTGGCAATGTCTCCTCGGCACCGCCGTCGGCCTTGTGATCGGACATTTCTCTAACCGCGCGCTGCGCATCGCCGAAGCTAGAAACTACATCGACCCTTCCTCCTTCCTAGTTTTCTACTTCCTGCTCGCCATCCTCTCAATCGGGATAGGCAGCACCCTCGGTCTCGACGACTTTCTGCTCGCTTTTGGTACCGGCACTGGGTTCGCCTGGGACGGCTGGTTCGCAAACAAGACCAGAGCGACACACCTCCCGCAAGTCCTAGACCTCCTACTTAACTCAAGCATGTTCGTATACTTCGGGGCCATCATCCCATGGTCAGACTTCTCGCCGCACGAAGCTACGCCCTACATCACCCCCGGACGACTCCTAGGCCTCTTAGCGCTCATCCTGCTCTTCCGCCGCATCCCCATCGTCTTCGCCCTCAAGCGCTTCATCCCAGACATCTACACTTACCGCGAAGCCCTCTTCACCGGGCATTTCGGCCCCATGGGCCTCGGCGCCGTCTTCCTCGCCATCGAAGCCCGCGGCATGCTCGAAACCGGCACCCCGCAACCGAAGCCGCACCCGCCCAAACATTCACCGCACAAAGCGGCGATCGAGACCGTGTGGCCGGTGGTCAGCTTTGTTATCCTGGGCTCCATCATGGTGCACGGGCTCTCGGTCGCTGCGATCAGCGTCGGGAGCCATTTCTCGAGAAAGGAGGGGGAGAGGGCGCCGCTGATTGGGGCGGAGACGGAGGGGCTGCATGGGATGGTGCATGAGGGAGGGGGCGGGGAGAGCGAGCCGAGTGTTAGTGGGGATGAGCATCCGGATCCGGTGGATCACCAGTGAGTGCACATGTTGGAAATAGGGGAGATGGTAATCTCCGCCTTCTTAGGGCTGATAGGGCTGGGGCCCGCTACATAGTAGATTTTTCACCTGCTTGCTCCTACATAGATAGTAGACTCCTAACAGCAACAACCAAAATATCAATATGCCCCCATATGACCTCGTATTCCAACAGCACAAAGTAATGGGACTAATCACGAGTACACTCACTGGTGGATAGGTGATGATCGGAGTGAAGGACCGGGTTTCAAGCGTTGATGGGGCTGATGGGGGGGGGGCACATCAGCTCAGCACCATGAAATAGAACAAAGACCAACCCTAAAGATGAGACACTAGAACAGCTAACCTACTACACTACACCTTATTATCAACTTAATGTCCATGAAAGCCTCTGCCAGTTTTGCAGCACTGGTATGGTAATCGAGTTTTCGCGGTGCGGCTTTTGTTGGGGGGGGGCAAAACGCGTGGGGGAGATGGCGTGTTGGAATGAACTTGTAAGGATGGGATTTTCACGATGTGGATTGAGTTTTGGGGCAGTCGTGATGCTGCGAGGTGGTAGGGCGGGCGGGGGCGGGGGGGAGCTCGAGGGTTGGGTTGGGTTGGGGGAATGCTAAGGGGTGTGGGAAGGTTGTTTGTTTGCTGTGTTTCTTTTGAGTGAGAGCAAGTCAATAAATACAGAGCTGGCTTTGCAGTCTTTTTTGGGGGGGATAAGTGCACAGATGTTCTGAGTTTAGGGGGTTTGCTTGTGGGGGATTGTGTCTTGATATCGGAGTGTAGTTTTTTTGAATGTTCGTATCGCGGTGGTAATGTAGAATGAAGGGGTCTCCTTCTCTATGCTTGGAATAAATTTTGAGCTGTAGCGGGCGCCTTCATTCTAGCTAATACCTAGATCATGTTGCACGAAACGAATTGCCTGGTTGAAGCTTCGTGTCTGGGACGTGGCAACAGCCGTCGATCAGATCTTTCTTTCGTTTCATGTGTGTGAAGTAGGGCACGCTCAGCTATAGTATCACGTCCTTTTCAGTCCCATTCCTCTCGAATTTTCTCGAGCTGATTGATTTTGTGGAGGGCTTGACGATCTAGTCCATGGTCCTTTCGGCCAATGAGGTTTTCGAATATCTACTTCGCTGACCAAAAGAAGTCTTGAATGCTTTGTAGGAATTTGCGAAAGTCGATAGACGAAGTTACAATCGCAGAGGGGTTTCAAAAAGAGGCTGTTAGGATAGCCTTTCCAGTGGTGGCCAAATTTTCTGAGCGTCGTCTGTCGCCCACAGGAATGGCTTTGTTGCACTGTACTGGCCAGACACGAGGATATGTCCCTAGGGAAATGCCTCTCACTTCTCCGGCGCATCGGGTAGCCTTTCGATAAGATACTTCCCCCTCGCCACACTCATTATCGGCACCCCCGGTATCTTCCTAATCCTCCTCTTCAAATCTCGATCATTCGTTGCCACAATATAAATTTTATGCTTCATTACCCTGTCCACTAGACAATCGTCCGCATACACGCCCTTATGCTGACACTTCAGCCTTTCCCACCTCTCATCCCTAGCTATCCTCAATGCTATTCGATACTTTGGTCCAAGTTTTTCGAGCTCGGCCATTACACAGTCGGTGATGATGGGAGAGCATTTACTATACAGGCAGTCCATCATTGTAGTGAGGAGCTCAAGTTTGGATTGCACAGTGTGAGAGAGGAAGTTGGTGTCGACAAGGACGGAGTAGGGGGGGGTGAGGGCGGTGTTGTACTGAAAGAAGAGAGAAGAGGAGACTTGAGGGATTTCGCGGACTATTTCGTTGCCTTTGGCTTTTTTTTTGGCTTCGACTTCGCCTTTGTCTTGATTCTTCTTTCTGGGGTAATTGTAAGCAAGTTGGTTACAGGTCCCTATGATAGTATTTCCCATATACGTACAATCGAGAGTCACGTTGGCCAATTATTCGCTTGACCTGAGTTTTGTTTAGCTGGGAGCTGCTATCTATAAGGAAAGAAATTGTTGACTTGTGCAAATTTTCTCGTCTTCTTTGCCACCCCCATGTTGATGTTTGTCCACAATGTTTACAGCGCGAGTGCTTACGGGCTGCAAAGGTTTAGAGGAAAATTTCGAAAGTATACGCAGGCCGATTCCTATTGCGAAGACTTTTGACGGAATTCTAGCGAGGACATTTGAGATTTCGTGCTTTACTCGTAGAGGTGAGGTTGGCGTTTAGCGGGTTTTTGGCGACGGCTATTTTTGGCGGTTGCCCCCCACTTCCGGCTAGTGCGAGTTGGTGCAATGTTCCAAACACACCATTTCTTCATGCTTTGGAAACAAAGCAAGGCCTCACTTCTCTTCAGATTTCGTCACTCGCTCTTACCTTCACGGCCTGTATTATATAGCACTGGTTCAAGTTCCCAGAAGCTCTTCACCATAGAACCTTCGTTCGTTCGTCTCCTGCGACGAAAACGGCGTGCACATTTCAGCCCCAGCAACAAGGGGGTTACCATTCTTCAACTTGCTAAATCTTTTGAGTCAACAGCTTTGCATGTGTTACAATCACTCATTATAACTTAATTTTAAAGCATTTGCTCTGGCAGCAACTCCGAACATACTTGGAAGGGCCACCGCTGAATAGGCCGGAGAGACAGTCCTAAGGACTATACAGCTTGGGAATCGCAGCGATGCAAATCAGACGGAGAATAGCGCTTGCTTCAGCTATCATCTTCGCGACCTTCTCATTAGTTTTTCAGAACGTTGCTGCACAAAATAACAACCTGCCTCCATTAACGCAGTCGTCCTCCGCGTCGTCAGCAACCAGCAATTCCGCTTCATCAGCCACACAGCCAGCGACGAGCAACTCAGGCTCATCCGCAACACAATCAGCATCAAGCAACTCTGGCTCATCTACAAGTGGTTCGCAATCGACACAGAATGCCAAAACATCATCGGCAACGGGCTCTTCAAGTTCTTCCGGAGCAGCCTCATCTGAAACTTCCACTCTCCCGGGCATCACCTCCTCCACTTCCTCCGGCTTAGGAGGCCTCCTAACAGATCTTCCCAAACTACCGGGATCCGATTATCCGCCGCCTGCTGTACCCCCAACCGCCGACGCTCCCTTTATGCAGAAGTCGAATCTTCCAGAAGGCACTGTGTTCATTTGCGTCGGCGCTGCTCTCGGCTTCATTGCTCTTATTGTACTGGCATGGCGAGGTCTCGTAGCATGGTCATTACACCGGTCCGTCCGCCGAGCGGCAATAGCACAATCATCGAAGTATGGAGGTGAGACAAAGAAGGGTAGGTACAAACCCCCGCCATCGCAATTTTACAGTACAGGTCCTGGATCGACGCTTAGCCTTGATCACTTGGCAAGCAGCAGGGGAGGAAGTAAAACCAATACACCATCTCGTGGCAGTCTCTTTTTCTCGCCTACAGCAGGCGCTGGCATGCAAACACCAGGGAACAGAGGCTCTGGCTATCTCCCAGCAGGCTATTATGCGGCAGGTAATGCTGCAGCAGGCGGTGGAACTGGAATGACCCACCTCGGGGGTGGAAACCCGACGTCGTTAGGTACTCTTAGACCCAAGAGCCATCGTTACTCAAGAGCGCAGTCTGTGGGCCCTAGTCCGCCGATATCACCTGGGCTATCGCCAAACAGAAGTGGAGAAGCTGCATATGGCAGACCAAGTACTGCTGGTTTGTCGACACAGGCGAGCACAAGTACTCTGAATCTTTCGGCTCCACCACAAGGGCGTGCACCGAGTGCGTACTTGGAGGATCTATTTGAAAATCATCCGCCAGGAGATATCCACGGGGAGACTGGCGCAGGACGGAGATAACAGGCGCTTTGTAGCTTGGGGGTTGGGCATCGGTTGGGTATCCCGGATTCTTTTCTGGTTTTCTTGGTATAACATGCATTGTATTGGCAAATGCAGTCGGCGTATATCTGGGCTGGGCGTTATTTTATTTCCACAGCGTGCAGACCATATTATTAGTATATGTATAGGCCATAGCAAACTAGCAAGTTAATGAACCAAGCCTCTCTGCTGGGGATTCTCGCCTTATGGGAGGTTCGTCTTGACGAAGAGCTGGATAGAGTTTCGAATATGGATACCTTACATTTGACTTTCTAAACGTCCTTGTGAATTATTTAGTGATCCTCAGATATATGATATGGTACGAGTAGTTGCGTACGGCCTGCTAAGCGGCCATTTCCCTCACCACTACCCTGGCCACAGACTCGACATCTCACGTACCAATTTGGGAGTATAAACTATAGTCTCATTCATGACTCCCTCATTATACAAATATGTCCAGCTTCAAAAGGGCCACAGTGACCGGCGGTCAACCCCGACAAAGTATCCTGGCTCCTCTACGAATGGCCCAGATAGTCAACTCGAAGCCGATTTTGCCAGCAGGTATAATGTGTCCAGCCCCTCAAAAATCCAACCACTGAATAATGCTAGAGATCCTCTCTACGATCCTCGATTTCCTTCCCGTTCCAGACCTTATCCGTTTTGCCAGAGTCTCCAAGCGAATGAAGGAGATGGTGTACGATGACACAAGATGGGTACAGCGATTACAGCTGATGGGCTGTTGGGATGAGGGAGCAGCACGAAAGAGAGCCGAAGCTGCTAGGCGGGAAAGGTCCGAGAGTCAGAAGATACTGTATGAAGAAGAGGCAAAACGTGCCGGCATTGGGGTCAATGGGACGGTCCCAGGCAGCGACGGTCCCAATGAACGGTCGAGAGGGGCAAGTGTCACACTCTTTGATGCTATGTTAGAAGCAGGGAAGCGTCCTTCGGCTGTGCCGGATAATGTTACTGATGGATTCGATGCGATTGTCCTGTCCTCTGGCAGGCCTGGAGATGCAAACCCACCGTACAATCCAATGGACAACGCTTTAAAGCTCAAGATCTTTTCCCAGTCACGCTCCGTGCGTGGTTTTGGTAGAGAAGAATACGGGAAGGTTCACGGAGCTCTAGCACCTCTCTACAACGACGCTCTGCGGTCCAGAACTCATACAGATGCTTTCGTTTTCCGTACGTATCGAGATCCAGATCAGCAAGCGCAGATGTTGTCAAACCTGGTTAGGTTTGCGAACAGTGATACGGCGCAAGGGTGGCAGCAGAGAGAGCATAAGCTCAGGGATCTCGTCAAAGCTTTCGAAACTGCGGTATCCCGCGAGTTTGAACATGGTCTTGTGGATGGAGATATCGAGGGGAAAATCCGGAAATATGCACATGTTCTTGCGAGCCTAAATGGAGGTCAAAAGGCCGTGGACATGTTTCTGTCAAGAACGCGGATATTGAGTGATAAAAGAAGTCTTGGCAATCCTATGGATTGTCTAGACGAGAAAACACTGGGCACTGTTTCCTTGGAATGGGCCCATATATTTTTCAGCAATCTCTCCGCTGCCTTCAATGAACAAGTGACTATCGTCGATCGGGTGTTTCCTACCTCAGTTGGTGTTGTTATACCATTTTTGGAGAAAATCGGCAAGGAGGTCATCTCGGATTATCTAACGATATTGTTTGATGAAGCGCATCGTATGGGCGTTGATTCGTATCTAAAGTCTGTTTCAACTACATACGAGCAAAGCCTCGACTTTGCCAAGTCTTTAAGGCCCACGAATGAATCTGGAGATGAGTTCTACGAAACTGTGGACCAAGTCATAGCCAACATCTTCGAGCCTCACATCGATTTGTACTTGAAGGAGGAGCTGAAGTTCTTTAAAGAAAGATCTGAGTCTCAAGTTGGCGAGTGGGAAAGGCAGCTGTCAGAGCAAGATGCATCTATGACAACTATGTATATGTCAAACGTCAATCGACAGGCTGATAAAAAAGACTTTCTCACTTCGTTCAAGAAAGTTGTCATGATGCCGGTTAACGTCTTGCCAACGTTCCCAATCTCTTCACCTTTCAGCGGAAAACCAGCTACGGCGAAAGCTTTGGTCAATGGTGAGACACTGGAAACGTTGAAGCCACCAGGATCTCAGGGTCCTACTCGTCCTTCGACCCCTGGGATAGTGAACGGCACAGCCTTGAGTATCAACAGAGCGTCAACTCCTTTGCAAGAACCACCCACGACCGAGCTAGCTGCCAAAGCGGCGATCATGGCCTCAAGACTTGAAGGCATATGCTCTTTGTTTAGTATAGAAGTGGCTCTCAACCTTGTTCACGCGGCTAAGTCAAGTATCGAGCGAGCGGCTGTGTTTGTTAAGCTTGGAGGTCAATATGGAATCGATGCACGGAAACAATGCGAGCTTATCTTCATCCTACTTTTACAAATATTAGGTAGTCGTCATATCAAGTCAGGCTTCGACCAGGCGGTAGACCACTTATCAAAGTATAAGCCGCGGGAAGCAAGCGAGCACGGTCAATCTGGTGTTACACCACTAGTAACCTTCCTTGAACTTGTCAATGTGGGAGATCTCATTCAGCAGATGGTGGATGTTTTCTACGAACAAGAGCTGATCTCCAAGAAACTCACAAACCGTGATGATTTCCTGGATCCGGCTGTGAAGGAAAAGAAGCGCTTCGAGCAGATGCTTGATGAGCGGGTTGCTGCTGGTCTGAACAAGGGCATTGAAGTCCTAATGGCGGAGGTAGAGTATATATGCGCCACAACCCAGAAGCCTGAGGATTACAATCCTGGTGCATCAAGCGGTACGAATTTCGAAGTCATGGACACCGGTCCCACTAAGACGGCTCTCAAGATTGTGGAGGTGGTCTCTTCTCACACAAAGATGTTGGTTGGGAGCACGGATAAGAACATGCTTGATGTCTTCAACCAAGAAGTAGGATTGCGGCTGTTTACCGCGCTATGCAAACACCTTAAAATGCAGCGCATCAGCGTCAATGGTTCTATCAAGCTGATAAGGTTTTTTTTACTTTGCCCCTTTTCCCTTTCTTTCTGTAGGACTGACTAGACTGGCTTCTAGTGATATGAACCACTACTTCAACTACATTCAGACACTAAAGAACAAAGACCTGCTCCTGTACTTCATCGCCCTTCGTGAACTTTCGCAGATCTATCTCGTCGACCCATCAGATGCCAAAGAGCTAGCGACTATCGTTGCAGATGGAGAGCGCTTCCACGGTATATTTCGCGCGGAAGAGGTGTACGAATTTGCGGAGAGGAGGGCGGATTGGTATCAGGTGAAGAATCGTGTCGAGAAGCAGATGTATGGGCAGGGGTGCGTGGTTATGTGAGTCACTGTAAGTAAGGCATTGTAAGAGTCGTAAGAAACAACACGAACTGCCTAAAGTGATAGCATCATCCTTTCTTTTAGCGTTCTTCTTTTAAGGAAGTTCTTGGGTTATTTTTCTTCTGCGAACCGATATCGTGATTTTCGACACGCTCCATGCTGCCACCATCGATGGCAAACATGGGCCTTGATCGCAAACTTCCTTGCTCAAGGACGCTTTAACAGTACTTCGTGATGGACTCGTTGTCATTGGAGACATGTTGTGTACAGAGGAAGTGGTTACGTCCGTTCGAGCAGACGCAAGTCGCCACAGCTCGTTCGCCATGACAATCGTGCCCTTATTAAGGTGTTTCAGTGTTCTGGGAAGATCATCGATTTTTTGACATAACCGTATCGAACACTTCAAATGTTATAAAGGAGCGGTCTTCAGCAAGCTCCAGGCATTCCAAAAGGCAAATGCCCAAACACAGAATTCCGCCAAAGTGAACGATGACTCCTCAGAGTATAACGCGAAAGGGTTTTCGAGGAACCTTGCAGTGACTCTGTAGGGTAACACTTGCTCGAGGGAAAGTAAAGGTTCATCGACTATTACTAGTCAGGCTGGGTCGAAGAGAAATGCCTCTCTGCTTGGCGAGTCGCATACAGCTCTTGCGAAGAAACGGAATCAAACCAAGTCTATGGCGTCTAAGCAGAGCATTGCCCTAAGCGCTGCCATCCCCAAAACCACAATATCACCTAGCCCAAGCTTGAACACTGCCAGCCAACCCTCTCTCAAACCCTCACCCGCGCCACACACACCAGCAAAGAAGAACCTCCCCCTTCTCATCACTCAGCCCCCACCACTCAACCACCATCAACCTTCGGCGACCGCCACCGCGCCACCTCCAAAGCGATCCGTGCCATCTACGACGCGCTCCACAACGCAGACGAAACCTCTGCACGAGACCACCATCGGTTTCGCCAACTGAGCGAAGCGTATGTTGACGAGGATGAGTCGACGTTTGGTAGAATATATCTATCATAGGCTACCAGGAGACGCCGCATACGGGGGAAGGAATTGTGTGACATGGCTGAAAATAGGGGCAATATCAAATCTTGCTTGAAGCCAATCTTGGTTCTTTCTTCGCGGGGTGAAGAAATAGACTGAAGTAGCTGATTCAGAGGTCGCATCAGATAACTGCTTGGGGCTAAATGCGCATATCTTTTTTCTTGCGCGTGCGCAACAAACAGCAATTGTGGGTCGTTGAGGGTACGGTGGGAAGTTGAACACTGCATCAGCAATAATCCCTATAGTTTGAGAGAACCAAGATAGATGTTTTAGGCTTCATGGAATTAGAACAGTTTGACTTCACCCAACCGTGAAGAGTCTCCCCTGGCTCAAATGTACAAACAACACATCCCCCACGGCGTCTTTTTTGGACCTGATCCTCCCGAGCCGAAAGCCGTTGCCGTGAAATGAGAAACAAGAGATCAACTTGAAGTGTAGAGGGATGCGGGACTGAATAGCTCCTTGTACTGTCTTTTGTTTCGTGCTCGTTTTCAGGATGTAGATGTTGCTATGTTGAAGAGAAGGAGAGTTGAAAAGAATTGGCTGATTATGACGTGTTACGGTTTGATATAAAGAATCTCTGTGAATAAGAAGAAAAGCTGCAATATATTATTAAACATAATTGTAAAATTGAGGCTGATGATTCAGGTCTTCCAAATTTTTTACTTGCAGTGTTCAAGGTCTCCGTCCAAAGTGAGCTCGTCGTTTCTTGATCGAAAGATCATGTCGATTTTCTCGATGTCTCTTTAAAACGAAACAAATGCTTGGAGTGGAAAAGGAGACCTGTTGTACTCAACATCATCCCGTTTCTTTGACAATTCTAAACCTCACCATCACCTTACGCCCAGCCCCTTACCCAAATAACAATTGTCCTTCGCCCACCAACCCTGTACTTCAATCGAATTTCTAATGTCTCGCACATTTACATCGGGGAACCATGAGCAAGGAACTAAAGTAGAAAATTTCAGATGAAAGGGGCTGAACTTGAGATCCTGTATCGTTTGCCCTCTCAAAGGACTGAATCTAATAACCTGAAGTTTGAATGTATTCCAAATAGCCGCCTTGTCAGATGCACCTTCCCTATCCTGACGCGCCAGAAAACCCTGCCCCTGAGCGTTGAATTCCGCCGACCGTGATTTTCCTAGACCTGGACGGCGGTTTTGGGGCTGTCATTCACTTCTTTCGAGTGTTTACCTCCCGCTTTACGGCACCAAGAACAATCAACCATGTATGTGCATCTACGACACATTGTCAGGAACAATCGACTTGTCCGTTCTGCTTTGACCCTCAACACGTTCTGGTCAGTGTCTTTGTATGCAGCTAAGATGGCTCAGTGAGGTGTTGACGCGCCTTTTACAACGTGACACTCACTCTTATGTTTAATCTTCAACACGGCCTGAAAGTGTTGGCCTTGTGACGCGTTCTTGGCGGTTGGCCTTCGATATTTAAACCTCTAGAATTCAGTCAGGACGCAACTTTATCGCTACAATGACTGAACTGCTTGACAAGTCAGAATATCGGGACGTCGAGATGGAGGCAGATCAGCAAGGCATCAAAATGGAGGCAAAGCAACAGGTTGTCAAGACGGAAGTAGACCAACGAAACGTCAAACTGGAGGCAGAGCACAAGGCCGGCGAGGTGAGGGCAGAGCAACAGGCTGCCGAGATTGGCGAAGTTACGACAGCACCAAAGGAGCCCTTTCCTTTCATGCGCCTCCCTCCTGAGATCCGCAACATGGTCTACAAGGAGCTCCTTGTCCAGCCCGGGGTGGTCTGCGTCCAGTATAATGATTTACTAATGCAGAAATATGTGCGGAAGCGTTTCCGAATGGAGGAATATGTGCGAAGCAAAGACGGCCTTGGGATCGACGTGTGCATCGATGGAAGATCAATTCGCCAGCTCCTTTGGACATCGAAAACCATCTACCGAGAGGCATCGACGTTCTACTTTGGATCCAACCATTTCCGCTTCGAATGTTTGGGTACGTTCATCATATGTCTGCAGCACCTCAAGCCAGATTTCCGTAGACTGCTTCGTCGGATTACAGTACCATTTACGAACGATGCTCCAGCAAGGGCCATGAAATTGTTGGGTACATGTATTTCCCTCTCGGAATTGACTCTGGAGATTTCAAGCTTGAGTACTACCTGGAGTTCGAGGAGATATCAAGGTCGCATGAAATTTAACGGTTTGAATGATCTGCTCAAGATTCGGGGTCTGGACAAATTAACCGTTGATTCAACACGCTTGGAGCCTTTTCGTAGGAAAGGCATTGATGTGTTTGCCGACGAAAAAGGTCTGGCGAATGTCCTTCAAATCCTCAAGGAGCCTCACGATCCGGCCAAATTGAAGAGACAGGAGGCAAAGGACTATCCTGATAGGAAATCCCAACGGATACTTTTCGGAAAGGCCAATGTCAAGACTAGAACTGAGAGCAGGATCAGAGGCGAGAAGAAGAATTCATAACTCGAACGGGTCGGCTTGGTAGTTAGTGACAGGTTCCTAGATCACAATAGATAATAGCCTAGCTGATTGTGTTCTAGAATCTTTGACGAAACCAATGGCTTGCACTTCGATATCGATAACGGCGGTGCACATTGATGGTTTGCTAAGGTTTCAGGGAAGTCAGGAATCAAGAGGGACATGATACATGATACTGCTCACACTTGTTTGTTGGTAACTCGTCAGGTTTTTGTGGGGAAGTTGAATTTGTCAGGGTTCAGACAATGTTAGCTTACTTACAACGAAAAGCAATCACTTCAGCTTGGTTCTCTTGCTGGTGACCTTGTTCTACGAACACATTGATCTATGCGGATAGCACTCAACACATCCAGCATTCGCCTCATGTCTCGACTCCTTCTATGTAGACACCTGTTGCGTCGGGTCGTGCCAATAGTTGTAGGCTATTGCTACATTCTTCCGGGTGCAGAATTTGATTAGATAACTTGTAATAAGAGCTAACCTTCGTCAGTGATTATTTTCCGTTCAGACTTTCACATAGACTATGTTCTACGTAGGCTTCTTATAACGAACTTTGTCGACCGAATGCTCCCTTTACCCAAGACACGCCTTGAGAATAGCCAGATATAGTGGCTTAAGATATCGTGCCATACAGTCTTGGTCTGGCCGTCCAGCAATGAGAGGGGAAAGACCACAATGCGGTATCGTAGCCATCAAGAACGAAATACGCCGATCCCAGTACGCAGCTTTTTAGCACGTTCTGGGGGTTCATCAAGCATTATCCTGGTTGTTGATCAACCCCCCCCCATTCTTTGCACTCTTTACTCTTTTGCTTAACATCTACCCCGAAGTCTACAAGCTGCCCGGCCCCAAACATGGCAACAGTCCTGGAGCTCCTATCCGTGATGATGGTATCAGTCATCCAACAACGGCTCAAGCAGTCAGAGTATGTCTCTAGAGCGTCCTCGTTTCCCGCAGCTAGTTCTTCGGGAGGAATTTGGGAAAGGCTGTGAAGGGTGCGATTCACAAAGTCCCAGGTGTGGTAAAGTTGTTTGGGGGAGGAAGCTGGGTTGGTCTGGTTCATTTGGGGGTGCGATTCGAGCGCTCTTGCGGAACGTTAGCTGTTGTGCTTGTGATGGGGTGGAGAAAATTGAGCTGGGGAGATTGTAACGCCGAGAGTACGATATCGACAGACGGTTGGTGTGAAGAATAGGCGATGAATAGGAAGGATCGTGTGATACGTGATCAATATGGAGAAAGGACGACTTGGAAAAACCATGACTTACTGGATCAGTGCATTAAGCTTCGCTTTGAAATCAGATACATGGGAGGGCGTGACTTCCCCCAAATCAGTAAAGGACATTTTGTCTTAGGACGCGATTCGCCCAGCAACGTCGTCTCTACTGGGCCTTCGTCTGTGGATCTTCTGACGTTGCAATCAACTTTGAAGGCGTCAATTGATCTGAGGAGCAAAGTTTGAGAGAGCGCAGGCAGGTCAAACAGGTCACCAAGTTGTTATCCCCTATGACGTCATTGTTTATTCATAAGCAAGCGCGTGTGAATGCTGATTGCAGATCGTATCGAGGGCCTGCTCAGATATTCCATGAATAGGAGGCACATATCACCAGGCTACTCTACTGGGAGCTGACAGCTTCGTTGATTAAATTCGAATCCTCATTACTTGGTGAATGTAAGATGGGTCAATCTTCGAGAAGTTCGATCAAAGTTTCCCGTCGCGGATGTTCCAGTACGGAAAGAATCAACTTGCTAAATCAAACATTTTCGTACTTTATGCCAGAAAAATGAACAGGATGTGGTTTGATTATCCGCTGGCGTCTGCCGCGCTTGTGCGCAACGTTCAGTTCTATGCTATGAAAAGAGTGACAGCAAGATCTACCAGAAACCAACTCTACTGTTCCAACCATGTCATTGCCGCGACATCCTATTCCCCGGAAACTAGTTTCTCACGCCTCAAAAGATCTTGGCCTTCTCCCTCACATCCTTGCCAAAATCCAATGGAGCCTGCCCGCCTGTCATGAGTGCACCCATTCTCCCACTCTCGTCACAGATTATTTGCTTAGACATCATGCATCGTCCCAGACAATCGGAGTAAGATTCGAGCGCCTTGTTGTCGCCAGCTTCAAGTGCTGGGATAGGAATAGCAAGAATATTGTTCCTGGTGGTTTGTGCAAAGTCGTAGGTGAAGAAAAGGGTTTTTGGCGAAGATGAAGCGGGTATCTTCATTTCAGGGTGGGACTCGAGAGCACTGCCAAAATTGTTAGTCAGTGCATTGAGTAGAGTAGAATGTGCGAGGCCCGCCTACGCAAGAAGAGCATCGAGCTTGGTCACTAATTGGTTTACATCTGACTCTTTAACATCGCGAGCAACGATTGGCATAGATTGGTAAGGCATTGGGATTGTCCTTTTCGATGCAATTACTTCCAATTCAAATTGCTATAAATCAGGAGTAGGATTTGTTCTTGTAGTCAACCGTACCACAGTAGTCAGTTGAACAAGGTAGGTCTTGATTTTTGTAAGACAGCGAGGTGGGAAGATCGTCACCCTCTCGCGTGACGCGTCATATTTGACGCGTTGCTGACTAGCGCGCTATGGTCGCGTATTTACGTGTCTCGAACAGATCAGCGCCTAGATAGCATTACTTCTTGAGAGTAGGTGTGGTATTTGTCTACCTAGACCCCCAGGCAATTCAGTAACCAGTTCGTCAAGTCGGCAATTTGCGGGTAGAAGATGGTCAAGGTGTTCCGGATCTTCTCTAGTATATAAAATTATCTTGTCCCTCTTATATCTGCTCATCAGACAATTAACTGGTGTATTTCTGCACGAAACTCCTCGAATGCTTTCGATGTAAGAGGTCGGATTGCTCACAAATTCTGTCACGCTAGCAAGACTCTAGAATCCTCGAGATGACACAGCTGCTCAGGCCATAGCTTCATCCCCTTAGTGGCAGAACATGCTGGCCCATTACACCTTGCCTACAGAGCGGGCATTCCGGCTTCTCCTTGACCCAGTCTCCAATACATGTCCAACAAAATACATGTCCACATGTAGTCACGCTGGGGTCTTTCATCTCCTCCAAACACAATGTACATTTTCGCTGCTGCCGTCCGTTGATCCAACCCATCAATTCTGGATCCTTGAGATCATATCTTGGCTTATCAATTAAGACAGGCGTATGTGTCGTTGCTTCTATGCGGCTTTTTTGGATCTCTGGAGGTTGGCCAGTCGACGGAGAGGTCTCACTGTTGGCGGCGTAAGCTTGACTTCCCAAGCCTACCTCCACCCCCTCGACCATGGCGCTCGCACCCCCGACTCCCCCGGCGTTTATGGCTGTTGGGGCAGCGCTTCTCACGGTACTATGCACGTGTAACCATACCTGCACCGCCATCTGCAGTATCAGAAGCACTCCGAGGACTTCGTATCCCACGCGCTGGTCAGAGGGGGGAAGACGTTTCGTAAAGATATAACGCAAGCCAAAGAGCCGCTTGCTGAGATGGTAGTAAGAGCCTGTAAAGTAGAAGATTGAGAGCGTGAGGGCATAGATGGGAGAGGGTGAGGTTATGGTGGAGAGATTGGTGAGAATGTATGATTGTAGGCGTTGGGAAGAGGAGGAATTGGGGTCGTTCGATTTGCGCCGTAAATTTAATTCAAGCTTAAGGCGCATACGGTTTCGGAATGCTGGCAGGATCTTCGTGAGTGTGTAGGGTAGAAGCACAGCAGAGAAGATATACCCTGCTCGGCTGGAGAAAGCAGGCAATTGGAGAGAACGATCAGATATTTGGATGATATCGCAGTACTCCTCCCCAAGCGTGCGATTGCCGATTAGAGTAGTAAGGCCAAGGTAGAGCAGCTCGGTGAAGGTGTGAGCTTCGGAATTATATGTATGGATGAAGCGAGCACCATAAAGGCGGCGGAGAATGCTAGATAGCTGCTCCTGTAGAACACCTTGGAAGTAAGTATCCTTCTGGGTGGAGCGGATTATGTCCGGCGCGGCAGCAAAGGGGTAGTTGTAACTTGTCATAGAGGAAGTGGGCGGCCGAGCATCACGGACATGATCAGGGGAGGATGTTGTGACAACCATTGTGACTGTCCTTCAAGGATACGCAGACTTGGCGGCGAGATTTTTATTGAGTCTTTTGTCTGTGAAATAGCTGAGGACGATGGTATTATTGAAGCCGAGGTTAAACTAAAGCTCATGAGGCACTAGTCTGACAGGCACGACAGGCTCGAGCTGGACAGCTGAAAAAACACCCAGCTTTCTTCATTCCTAACTACAGTCATTCCTTGATCACTTTGCGCCTGTGAGCTACCTGCTGCATTACTGAGGACTCCGCTTGGCATGCGTACGGAATGGATGGGGACCCTGCGGTAGAGCCCGAGCTGGACACTGTCAGTCTGATCCTACCATTACCGTATAGGATCGCGGTAATCGTTGTACTTGGTATGTAGAGAACAGAGAGAGTTCATTGGCAAAAACGAGCCTAACCAGGCGTTAGGGATCTGGGCTTGGGGCCTCAACCTTCACTACCTTTCTCTCATCAATATTGTGCGCTTCGGTGCCCAAACGCTGTGTCATTGATTCTAATCCCACCGCAGGATGTCCCTGCTCTCATCAAATATTCTAGGCCTCCAGCATCTTCTATTCCTTCTCATCATCAACGCATCTACAGACTCGCCGCTACCGTGACCTTACCCTTGATCATCTCCATTCTCTTCTTTTGGATTCTAACCCATGGCCAACCATCTTTGATTCTCGCCTGGGATATTCTTCCCCAGTCCTACCTATTTCTCCTCGCCGTATTCTTCGTCGTCCCTTTACAACGACTCTCACGCACAGGGCGATACTGGTTTCTCAAGACCTTGAAGCGAGTCAGTATTGGAGGGATTGCTGAAGCAAAGGATGGGAAATTTGGGGATATACTTCTGGCTGATGTGTTGACATCGTACTCTAAAATACTCGGGGATCTTTTCGTATCTGCATGCATGTTCTTTACGATTGGGACTTCTTCAACCGATAAGCCAGACCGAAACTGCGGTGGTAAATACGTGGTTCCTCTGATCATTAGCATACCGAGCTTGATCCGATTGCGGCAATGTCTGATCGAATTCTCCAGGGTGAGAAGAGCACCGAGATCAGCATCAACTGGTTGGGGCGGGCAACACCTTGCCAACGCCCTAAAGTACTCAAGCGCTTTCCCTGTAATCATTCTAAGTGCGTTACAACGTGGCTATGATCCGAATAAGATCGGTATGAGTGAGGCAGGCCTCTTCCGCTTATGGTGTGTATCAAACCAGTGATCCACAGCCTGCAACAATGGCTCACCGGTGCTTAGGCTCTTCTTTGTCTTTTTCAACTCTTTCTACTCATTCTATTGGGACGTGGCCAAAGATTGGGACTTGACCTTATTCGCATCATCAACAGAACGAAACAACCCGGAGCATCCTTGGGGTCTGCGGCGGCACACACATTTTCATAGCAAGGAGATGTATTATGGCGCAATTCTCATAGATCTCATGTTACGGTGTACATGGAGTTTCAAGCTCTCTCCTCATCTGGACCACTTCAACGATCTTGAAGGCGGGATTTTTGTTATGGAGCTCCTTGAGGTGCTTCGGCGTTGGATGTGGATTTTCTTTCGGGTTGAGACTGAGTGGGGTCAGTGCCCACGCCGAAGCCAAGACGTTACAGACAGTGAAGCTGACAACCCCATAGTGCGTACTAATAGAGGACCGGCGCGTGACGATATATTACTCGCCGATTACACTGACAGGATAGACGATGATTAGACCTCATGCTATGGAAATTAGGGCTTGTATTGAGGGAGCTACTCCACGTACACCCTCTTTTCTTACCCATACAACATCTTAGCCATACACCCCTCCTATTCAAGTAATAGAAGACATGGGGAATCTTCACATGAAAATGCCCGGGATTCTTGAACATTGACTACCCTGCTCCTACCATACTCCTACCACCAATGCTTCAGAAACCAAAAATTTATAACCGACGAAAGTGTTCACATCCCGCCGATGGTAAAGTACCACCAACAAGATACTGTTCCACCGTCCCCGCCACCTCCTAAGCGACAGCCGCGGCTAACCTGATCTCCTCCATACCTCCAGCGCTCCTGCAATGAAACGATGCAGAACTCGAACCTTCGACCTCGGAAATGAAACGCCTATTTCCATTAGTGATCAAGATACTGTGACTATAGAACTGATAGTCCATTATTTCGGAATGCATTTTCTTTTTAAAATACACCCCCCCTTTTTCTTTCTTTCCCAGAAATGAAGATACCCGAGAGCGCTGATGGGAACGGACAAAGTTTTTGAGATATGGAAATTCAAGGGGTAGCAGCGATGTTGCGACGGGTAGATAGATGTACTACAAGGCTAGAGTGGAGAGGACGGTAGGGAGTGAGTGAGGGAGGGGGTTTGATAAAGGTGGGTTATCTGTCTTATAGCCTCAGTAGGGATGCAGACATTACTCACCACTGCTCCCCAACGGGGCCACTCCCACCCCGACCCCAATCCCCTTCCAAGCTCTCTGTAGCTCTATTGTTAACGGCACAGATCCCTGTTTATTATATACGTAGATGGAGATATTCGAGGTGCGGGTAGTGGATGGGAAGGACTTGAGAGGGGAGGGGGATTGTTGTTTTGGGGTTTGGGAGGGGAGGGGGTTGCTTTCGGGTCTCGCGGGGCCGGGGGTAGGTTGTTGGGGGGGGGAGCAAAGGCGAAAGGGGGGAAGAGGATGTTCTGGTGTAAAAGATTTATATCCGGGACCAGTTTGGCTAGAAGATTGAGAAGTGAAAGAGATAGTTGGAATAAAAGGACAATAGGTCGGAAACATCGAGCATCCATCCAACCCTCGGCACAACATATCCGTTTTTTCCTGTATGAGGCCCTGTAGCTATATCCTGATCTGTAGAATCCACAGACAACGACCTCCGCGGGATATCTTACAGAGAGTTTAGGTAATGGCGCCGCTGCTGTTTCTCGATTTCCCTTCACTCAACACCTGAGAGACTTATGATGGCACCTCGACGATCGATCGAAGCCGCGAGTGCTTTCACTCCGATCTCAGCGCACCTGGTACCTTCTCCCCTGATTCACTGGCCACATCCTTCACCCTGGTCGCTGCCAGTGCCCCATGCAGCCCAAATTGCGACTGGATACCTTCGACGCGGTGGGTGGAGTTGATGTTCTTGACCAGTGTGATTTGGTAGCATGTAGCGGAGCCTTGGCGGGAAATTATGGTTGAGTAGGCGAGGAAGAATTCCCATATCTGTTCTAGCTGTCAGCATCGACGGGGTGCGGTGGCTGGTGAAGATCTGAAGCGTACCCTGAACCATCTGTTGCCATACTTTGCTTCTACCTTCTCTCGGTTCGCCATCCAATTCCTGTACCATCTCCATAACGTTGCGGAATAATGGATGCCAATGGTGTCGACGGCCTTGACTTCGAAACCGACGCCCTCGAGTTTGTCGATGAAGAAGCCCAGGGGTGTTGACGCGTCTGCTCCCGGGAAGATGTACTTGTTCATAAACAATCCCCAGATCAAGTCCTCGTATTGCCAGCATTTCCGGATACCTGCGATTTGCAGGAAGAACACCCCGTCATCGTCAAGCATATCATAGACCTGCTTTAAGAACTTCGCAAAAAAGCGAACACCAACATGCTCGGCCATTTCTAGGCAAGTAATTTTCTTGTACCGACCATCAGGCAATGGAATATCACGGTAGTCCATGCACAGAATCTTGCTTTGGCTCTCATCGACGCCCGCCTTGCGCAGCGCATTGTTTCCCCATGCAGTTTGATTTACACCAAGCGTGACACCAGTCACATGTGCGCCATAAATGGTGCTGGCATACTTGGCTAGTGTACCCCAGCCGCAACCGATATCTAGGAGCGACTCACCAGGCTTGAGGCCTATTTTCTCGCACACGATGGCAAGCTTGTTATCCTGTAGCTGTTCAAGCGACTCTTCCTTGTTGATATCTGAGATGATGCCGGATGTATAGATCATGCGAGGGCCGAGGAACCAGCCATAGAAGTCGTCACCACGATCGTAGTGGTCTCGGACTTGCTCCTCATCTGCAGCAGTTAATACTACAGCTTACAGTCTTGCGTTTTGCAAGTTTACCTTGAGACCGAGTATGCATGATAACCTCGGGCATCATGCCAGTAAGAAAGTACCGGAACAAACTGACAGTAAATCTAAAGCTTGCCCAATCATGCCGGTATTCCATGGCCTCCAGCGCATCCCCTTTAAAGTCCACTGCCCCGTCGAAGTACATCTCATGAAACGTCTCCATGGGAATTTTGTTCTTGCCATGGTATCGCTCTCTATCCTTTTCATTTCGAAATTCAAGATAGTGCTCTGTCGGACGCCCAGGATATCGAGCCTTTTCATTTTTCCGTGGTGATATTCGTGACGCAACGGCCCAGAAAGCGACTAGGATAGGTATACTGAAAATCATCGCGAAGAAGATCCATGTGAACAGGCCTCCGCCAACTTTGCGGGCAAAGTAGGCGGGTACGATAGCTATGAAGGAGAAGAGGAGTAGGTTGGAGAAATTTTCACTTCCTGCGGCGTCGGCGGGGAGAAGCGCATTTTTGATCGAGGGGTACTAGACCAATCAATTCAACTCAATTGGCTCCTCAAAGATACCTGAAAATGCTATCGGCTTCGTGGAGCAAAACTCACAGTAGTAGTCCTGACTCCATAGTCCTCAGGAGGAGGTACTGGCGTAGGTGCGGCTGGTGTCTCGATGAATTCAAAGTCATCCGAAACCTCGGAACCATTCTTTGACATTGTAAAGAACTCAATTAAACGGAGATGAACAATCGGGGGTTGGACTCGAGGAGAAGTTTGTTCCGGTACCTGCAGGACGCAGGAATAAGCTTGCGTTAGCGCTGTCGCTTGTCACTTCGGTTAGGGCTGGCTTAATTGTAAGTTAGGACCGAGTCTGGGCATTGGGTTACGGGGACTGCCAGGTGCTGCCTCTTGATCCATTGGGACTTGAATTTCAATGTAGGAAACAAAAAGTACTAGTATTCATATTATAAAGCTGAAGCCTCGTCTAGGACAAATGCTGTGGATATGGAAGACCACTATCGCATGCATAGGATCTGCCTTCTAATCTGACGACGTGAACCTAGATCTCGTTCAGGCGTTAGAATAAGAGACTCCGAACAGCGTGAAATTGTAAAACGCCACTCGGTACATGTATCAAAGCCTCAGCTGACCAAAACTATGCATCAAACGCCATACAAAATCATGTTAACCCTTAGTCGAGGTGGGATTCATTACCATTGTGTTGCACTATTTTCTTCCGAATCTCACCCCAACACCATATCCCTCTACAGGCGCTGGTACCGTCCCTGCACGTTCTTGTCTAAATGGTATATCACCATATCCAACTTCTGCCTCCCTGCGTGCGGCAGCTTCTCGATCCGGATGGCTTCAAGCACATAGTTTGCCACCGTCGCTTCTTTCAAAGGCGGATCTCTCAACAGCGCCGCCACGTCCGGCACTTCGAAGTCTTGGTGGTGCCAAAGAGCATATGCACGTAAGCTGGCCGTTGTCGCACGTGCTTTGTAACCTGGAGGAAGGCTATTGCGCCAATGTGAGACCCATTCATCTGCGGCGGCCACTTCGGGAGCTGTAGCTGAACGAGGTTGTGTTGTAGCGGGCTTGCGCTGGGTTCTTGATTGAGCTGGGACGTCTTCGACAGCAACGTTGAGGAAATCGCGGGCCATTTCTTCAAGAGAGATTGAAGGATCCGGAGGCAAATCAGTCAGAGTTTCTTCGGTAACCTCGGCTCCTTCATCATAGTCTGCAACGGTTTGTCCGTTTGCAAGGCGGATCGGTAGGTTCAGATCTGCATGCGAAGGGCGAGGGGGCGGTGGATCGAGCGCCCTCCGCTTCCCCTCGAGGACATGATAGAGTTGGAACCCAGCATACGAGTCGGACGCAGCATCTAATATGATTTAGTCCGGGCAATATGTCTAAATTGTCATTCCATCACTTACAGTAGATTTGCTCGTAGTTCAGCTCCTGGCTCCAATCACTGGACCGAACCTCGCCCTTCCACATAGGAAGATGGAGATGTTCCTCAACTTGCCGAGAAAGAGAAACTAGCGTTTTGTTGATCATCTTAACGTTCACCGGAGAGAACTTGACCAGCTTGTATAAATGGCTGAGTTCGAAGAGGCCGCGTGAATCGATGCCCATGAACTTTCGAAGCCTTGTGCAATCGGCCTTGACTGACACTCCAACTTTCGTGATCTTGGTTGATTCCATGATCTTTTTCAAAGTCGGTGCTAGTAGATCTTCACTTTTCTCATCCTCCCAGTATCGTGCAATGTGGAATAGAGCTACGCGCTCCTCACTGGCTAGTTGGATCAGTGCAACATTCTTCTTGACACCTTCGGTCGCTAAGGCTTGGGGTTTCCACTCAATATCAAACCCCACTATTTCTTCATTCAGAAATAATTGCGCGATACGCTCGGTGGTCGCCTTGCTTTTGCAATAGTGTACTTTTATTTTCTCTCCGTTTGGACCCCTATAGAGTAGGTACTGCCAATAAGATGCCCTTGTGCCAGGGGACGCGGATTTAGCGTCAGCCATGTTCTTTTCGGGAATGTGATAGCCGAGTGGGCTCAGATGGAGCTGCGGCCAGGATTCTTTGAGGACCTCGACAGCAGCTGCCTTCGAAGCATGTAGCGCTGTATTTGCGGCCTCAGCAAGGTCATTAAGAGCATGTGGTTGTGAGCAAGAATCGCTGCCGGGTGTCGCGAAGCTCGCAATCTTGGAATTTGTTCTCAAGAAATCATCTGGGGTGCTCAGGGCAGGACTGTCTGTAGACTGCACGTATTGCTGGCTCAACATCTGAGTGGGCCGCATGCTCAAGCCCGTTGTTAGCCCAGACGTAGGAAAATGGCGCAAAGCTTCCGCGTGCGAAAGCTCCAGAGACACGTTTCGATCAAGGAGGCTTTCATGATCTGTGGTGTCAAGGATCTGTTTCCTAACTTCACGATTTCCTTCATCAGATCGATCACGCCTGTCGGCCGGGTGGACTCCAGTTATGGTACCCGCTGTGCTATCAGGTGTAGCGCTCGCCCATTGATGGAGCATCATGTTATGATACGCCCATAGCGCTGCCTTGGATTCCTCTAGGTATTCAAACATCACCACAATCATTCGAGTTAATGCCATTCTTCTGCTTTGGTGGCGGTCATTCCTTCGCCAGCCATCGTACCTTTTCAACCTTGGTCTATCCCAAAAATGCAACAGATATTCCATTTTGCGATATAATTCTTGAGAAGTTCTATAAACGTCTTGAATATGCAGCCAAATCTTCACAAAATCTTCACCGTTGTTTTGACGAAAATATCTTATGATCAGGAGATTATTATAGTGACCAACAGGTTTGAGTTGAGTAGCAGTTATATCACAGAGGTCCCTGATACTGCATAGATTTGGTGAGATCCCCATACCACGGCGTATTCTGGTTTCTATCAATTCGTATCCGCAATGATAGATCTGAGACTGCGAGTTTGCAAGTGACGCGCTAGGCTCGACGAGTGTGGTTCTGCTAACATTGAAATTGAAAATCCTTTGATGCTTGATACGGTCAGCGCCTTGCAGACCCCGTATCTGCTCGGCTTGCTTCATCATGTACCATACGCCGCGATATAATCTCATGTACCTACCTATATCTCGTTTCATAAATCGGATTCGGTCTCGAGCATCCCCTAAACGTAACTCAATATAGCGGAAATTGCGAGAATACTTTTTTCGCAGTATATCAACAATAGAATTCTGCAATTCAGTGTAGCCTTGTTGAACACGGCGGATTGGATTGAGATCAGGACTGAGATCCAAATTCAAGTAATTTTGCCCCTTTCTTACCAGGACTTCGGCCGAAGCCTTATCCTCTTGCACCGGACGCGCTTTTAGTCTACTATAGCTCTTCCGTTGGCTTTCTGGTAGAACTTGGGTTTGGCGCTTTGACACTTTGTTGGGCATTTTCGCATCAGGGAACGATGAGAACGAATCCAATGACTGAGCTTGCTTGGCTCTTGCTTGGACAGAGCTAGAATGGTTCCAGGCTTTTTTCACTGTCTGAGTAGAAACATCCGCCTTCGGCTTGTCCAGTTCTGAGGTGGTCGGATCAGGATGCGGGTTTTGTAATTTTGAGGAAGGGACACTTCTAGGTCTGCATGATGGCCCAGTAGGCTCATTTCGATAATCAGCTTCCAATCGAATATTGGAGGATGTCTTCATTATAATCTCATTATCCACTGGGGGATGTTCAGCCCATTTTGTGGATCTTCCCGTCATAAATGCGCTATCTCTAGATGTATAGCCATCGTTGTTTAGCGTTGCATTTTTCCATCTCTTGCTGTGAAACTCTGCCTTGCTCACTGCCTGACGCTCACCGATAGACATATTTCCCACCTGCTGTTCAATCGAACCCAAGGGTGCAAGCAATCGTTTATGAGCGCTAGACGAAATTGGGAAGTCGTTCGGGTCATTGAAGGAAGGCACTCCGAGTGAACGACTGGTATCCCTCCTAGCAGAGGTGGAGAGGGCTCTTGCCCCACCGTTGCCGTATTCTGCAGACCAAGGAGAATCTAGCGATGGCTTTGAGGTTGAAAACACGATGCCTTGCGAAGGCCGCCATGTCCGACTGCTGGGTGGTGTCTGAAAAACGATCCCTTGGGAGGATTTCCACGTACGATCAGCGGTACAATGTGAAATGTCTGGTCTGTGAACAGATTAAGCTTGAGTCCGTCATCAAGGCTTTCGAAAATACCGTGAGGCCATGTTCTTTCGAGACACGCCAATATCTACATGTCCGATATCAATTATACCAATGCTAGAAGCAGGCACGACCAGGCCTGCAGCGTAGGAGCATCCGGTCGTGTTCACGACAAGCCTGTGATGGAGGAGCATGGTGAAATACCAGCTCCATGACCGTCAAGCCCACTATGTCAAAGGATTTTCCAGAACATCTTCTGAGGCGTGTTAACGCGCTTGGAGCTTGGAGGTGGAGGATAGCCCGCGGGACCAATTTAGCCCCCGCCCCTGCCAAGACCTAATAAGGCTACTGTGGTATTTCCCGTTTTGGCAAGAGCCTCAATATCAAACTCTTCAGGTTCACGTCCAATGAGGAACTTAGATTCTGCGCATCTCAGACATGGCATCGCAGCTCTTACCGTTGGGTATGTCAAGCGTAGTAGTGCTTGCGGAAGAGTACTGAGACCTTGATTCAGAGTTAATTGACAAATGTGTTGGCTCACGGATATGGGTCATCATGAAGGGCGAAAAAGGTATCCCTCTGCCCTAATTCAAAAGGCCTATCTGTGGCTTTGCTGACTGCTCTTCCCATTGAAAGAGTTCGCAGGCACGTTGCTAGGGTTCGATGACTACGTCAGTTAGTGCATGCTTTGCACTCCGATAAGCCTTTGCTAATTGTTGGACCAGATATGGTTCTTGAAGATGTGACGGAATTGTGTGTTGTGATCTTCCTTCCTTCGGAGTGTCTGGTTTTAGACGATTTGGTACTAATTTAATTACAGTGATTACAGTGGCTCTCATACGAAGCTGTCTAAGATCTTATTGAACGGCAACAATATCTGCATGGTAAGAGTACTGTTGTGTCAATGCTTCTGCAAGGCTAACGTAAATCTAGCTTATCCCAGGAGGGGATGGTCCAGTAGCAGCAGCGGCTTAATACAGACATGCTTGAAAGCAAATTCAGTTATAATGCCAATGTGGACTTGATAGTCTAGCCTGGATTATAGCAGAGAGGCTTGTCGACTTATCGTACCGGATTCCAAGGCTGAGAGCTCACAACGAACTATACAAACTAGCTGTTCATAGTCTAGGCGACTGCCGAGAGAGGCTTGGTTTTATTCTCGCTACAGAGTCCCTGACTTCATCGAGGATTTCCAGAGCAGACTTGACTTGCTTGATCAATCCAACTCCTGTGCCTGCATAGGCAGTCAATCTTCCCTGTTCGCCCCAACCGTGATCGCCCTTCTTCAAAGCTTCTGCGTATAATGTTTTGTTCTCACCGGTAATCCCGCCCTCTTTTGCATCAAGATAGCTTTGATTGATTATGCCTCTCCCACCGTAATGCGCAGGCCACCCAGTGGTACCACGCAATCGGTCATAAACATTTGATCTCACAGTATTGGGCCCTCCGTCTCTCATCCTTAAAACATCATTTTGGTATCCTTTAGCAATATTTGCTTCCTTGCAGGCCAGAAACCTTGTGCCCATGACCACACCATTAGCCCCAAGGGCAAAGGCAGCAGCTACACTTCGACCTTCAGTGATACCGCCTGCTGCAACGAGGCATATGTTACCATGCCCCGCTTCACTGAGTGCATCAGCAACTTCTGGCAGTAGAGTGATGATCCCAGCACCATGTTGAAGGCCATGACCTCCGCCATCAGTCCCTTGTACCACGAGCACATCGGGACTGCATATCCGGGCAACCTCTAGAGCATCCGAAACCCTACCTATCTGAACCCATATCCTTGTTCTGCCACTCGTAACCTCTCTGATTCTCGTCGTCCATTGTTTCAAATCTGTGTTCTTCTCTGGCGCAAAGAACCAAATAGCTGCCGGCACGTATTTTCTGACAGCTTCTACGGCTACGTCAATATCAGTTCCCCAGTTTATAAACCCTACACCAATTGGTAATATATCTCGTTTAGCACCCTCAACTGGTGATGCCTTGAGGAGGGCTGCAGCTTCCCGAAGGTACTTCTCTAAGTCAGTCACGTCTGTGCCAGCCCCGATAAAGCCGAGCCCTCCAGCGCGGGAGACAGCCACTGCCAGAGGTGCTAGGGCTATCAGACGCATTGGCGCACTGACGGTGAGCGGACTGACTGTCCACGGATAATCTTTGACCAGAAACATTTGGACTCTCAATATTTATGTAAGTCGCAAATGACTGGAATGGAAATTTGTACGGAATATGTGTTTGCTTAATGTGGAAGTGGCGGAATTTTGCCTAGACCGTAATTTACCTAGTTCGGAAGCAGGAGCTCCCACCAATCATGTTTAGAAGATAAAGATTCAAAGGGCATTCATTGCCTTGAGACTTTCCAAGTCTGCACCTTCTGATCCGCCCCCTTTCATGGTTACATTGGACAATATCATTATATCTATATGAGTCGTATTATAACAGATTCTTGAAAATATAACTGGGGAGCCGGAGGATTGCCCTATAGTCTTGTCTTCATATGGGACGGTGCACCATAGAAAGGGAGGACCAACCCACAGAATTTAGGAGCACTATCAAGCTAGGAGCTTATACAGGTCCAACATGAATGCCCCAGATAGGTCAGTTCTTCTAGCATGGCAGAGTCGCCATGTTGTCCCTCCAGTATCAAGCATCTGCTCGTCTGTTGGGCACAGTATTCAAATCATGTTAGCAGAAAGAGCAGCAGGTTAAAGTGAATGGCAAAGCAATGAGCAGCCATGCTGCTCTGCTCAACACAGCGCGCCTGTTATAACACCACGCGGCTACCAGATTCACTGTTTATTGTTTTCACTCATGTGCCCCTTCCTTAAAACAAGCATGTTGTCATTACATATCATTTCTGATTCACTCTTCTCTCAACTTCGACACCCATCATACATTCACAATGGCAGGAGAATATGTAACCCCAAGCGCAAGCGGAAGTCTTGTCACACAAGACACCGTAATCTCGCAGCACTCTCATATGCACAAAGTCCGCACTGGCCTAGCATCTTCCATGTATCCCATCGACAACGCTACTCAGGGCAGACAGCGCGAGCCAAAGCCCGGAGCAGAAGATAATGTCCCTCCTAGATTTGAGCTTTTCCTGTTAGCCGATGGAGAGAAGAAGGTTACGGAGGAGCCTGACACCCGTAAGTCTTCCTATTACTCTATGCATGGCTGCTCAATTAGCACATAAGTCAAGATCACCTCCAGCGAGGATACCCCATGCAGGTCGTTTTTGAGACTCGCATAGGGAGCTTTACTCGCCCATAAGATTATACAACTTTTCGTTAACCTACTAACGCTTCCATTCTAGGTATGCCATCAACTTCAATCTTCACATTCAACAAAGAAGACCATACCCTCGGCAACATGCTCCGCTCTCGACTTCTCCAAATGAGCCCACAAGTCATTTTCGCCGGCTACAAAGTCCCACATCCTTTGTTCAGGTTGGTCACTTAACACCAAGTCCACATCTACCATGGCTACAATTCTCAGACCTCTTGTTTCACTATTCTGGTAAGAAAATCTGATTAACATTCGGATAGCAACTTCATTCTCCGCATTCAAACGGATGGTAGCCTCACACCTCGTGCCGCCCTAATCCAATCATGCCGCGACCTCGTCAATGACCTCAGCTTACTCTCCCGCGAGTTCACCAAGGAGTGGGAATTGAGGAAGATGGTTGGTGCTGGAGCGGAAGAGACAAATGGAGAGAAGTAAAGCTACCGGTGGTAAATCTGCACTTGCATAGAATGGTGTCTGGCGAATTGGACAAGAAGGAGTCAGGAACCAGGGATGGCAGATTTTACTGAAGGATAGGCTGGATATTTGGTCACTGGATTTGGTTCTTCGAAGACAACTCCATACTTAGGCTAGACTCTTAGGATGATATGTCTCAATCGAATCAAAGAAGCTCTAAGCTCGATGATGCTCAAATTCTACTTCTTGGTGACGTCGGTGTAGTATGCTCGACTTGGATAAGGTCACTCACAAATTGCGATATGCTGTTTGTAAATAAGAGTCAAGTGTAGAAGGCTTCAAAGCATGACCGATTGGGTTGAGTTCACTTCTGTAGATGCCACATGAGTGACAGAGCTTTGAAGTAAGGTAGGTACCCTCGTACGGTACTTGCACCCCTGTCAGCGGCGGCCATTGACTAGCGCCTCTCGTCGTCACCCTTGGTTTCGGTCTTCTTAAAGTAGATATTTTTCAGTCTACTTGACTGTTCTCACGATGTATTCGAATTCGAATTCTTTCCTCGGCGGAAGTAACAGTAGCCGCCCAGGACCCCCCCAGTACGGGCAGTCGTCGCTCGCAAACCCACAGCCAGCTCAGCAGCAACCCAATGGCTTCGGCCAGCAGCCTACCGGCTTTGGCGGTGGTCCATTACAACAACAATTCACAGGATATCCGGGGCAGGTGCAGCAGCAGAGCTACCAGGCCCCACAACAACAGCCTCAGTATACCGGTTACCAAGCTCCCGGTCAGCCGATGGCTCCAAGTCAATTGCCCCAGCAGCAGCCGTTCCAGACAGGCCAACCAGTGCAGCCTCATATCGCCCCAATGCAGACAGGGCAAACGTCGGCTCAGATTGCCCAGTCATTCCAGTCCACGCCTACGGCCCAACCTCCAGCTCGTCAGACTCCGGCTCAGGGTGCCAAAATCCCCAAAATCCGACTTTCCTTCTTGACTGCTCAAGACCAGGCGAAATTTGAGCAGCTGTTCAAATCGGCTGTCGGGGATGGCCAAGCCTTAGACGGTAGGTTCTGCTAGCATGACGGGACAAGACCCTAGATTAATAGCCAGCAGGTGATAAGGTGAAAGACTTACTTATCCGGTCCAAGCTCCCCGGCAGTGATCTTATGCAGATATGGTACGTGGTTATTCAGTTTGACAGGCTCTTGCTAATATCTTAGGGTGCTCTCGGACACAACGAAGTCGGGGCAGCTGCTCTTTCCAGAGTTTGCACTCGCCATGTACCTTTGCAATTTGAAGCTTGTGGGAAAGGATCTGCCACAGACATTGCCCGACCGTATAGCAAACGAAGTCTCAAGCATGGTAGATATTATCTCTTTTGGCGTACCGGATGACCGTCCGCTTCCACCGCCTCGAAGTAATGCGCCAAACTTTGATGCTCCATCGCGTTCCGGGGCAGCGCCAAGCATCCAGCAGCCTCAACCACAAGCCTCGAATACCCAATTACTCACACAGTTGACGTCCCAACCGACCGGCTTTGCTGCCCAATACATCCCTCCGCAGCCCACTGGTTTTCAAAGTCAGCCTGCGGGTTCTGCACCTCAGCCAACGGGCTTCCCCCAACAACAAAGCAATTTCCAACAGAACCCACAGCCTACTGGCTACTCAGGGCCCCGTCCTCCCATGCCGCCAATGCCAACCGGCTACGCGTCGACACTCCCGACCTCACAGACAGGGCCCGCGATGCCCCTAAATGCTCAGCCAACAGGTAGGCCCGGGCAGTGGGGATTGGTGAATGCTCCAGCTTCAGGACTGCCTAACATTGACGCTCTACAACAGCGTATGATGCCACAGCCAGGGCGTGAAGGGGGCTACACAACAGCAGGCTTATCAGGAAGCGCACAGGTGCCATGGGCTGTAACGAAGGATGAGAAGAAAATCTACGATCAATTGTTTAAGGCTTGGGATGGATTTAATAAAGGCTTCATTGGTGGCGATGTCGCCATTGAGGTGATGGGACAGAGTGGGCTGCCAAAACCCGACCTTGAGAAGATATGGACGCTTTCTGATCCCGGAAATAAAGGGAGATTAGATATGGATGAGTTCGCAGTGGCAATGCATCTGATTTATCGGAAGCTGAATGGCTACCCCGTGCCTAACCAACTGCCTCCAGAGCTTGTACCTCCATCGACAAGGAATTTTGCAGACTCCATTGGTACTGTAAAATCACTACTCTCGCAAGACGCAGAAACAAGAAAGAATACCAGTGCATTCTTACAGCCACAGCAGACTGGTGTCAGCTACCTGAAAAATCACTCATTTCGCACCGACTCGTATGGCATAACACCGGGGCGTAAAGATGCCACTGTTTTCAGAAACAACGATGACGATATTGGGTATAAATCAAGTGCACGTCGTAGGATAGGTGGAGGAGGACGGACGCCTTCTCCTGTGCCATCGATGTCGCCGGAGACCTCTAATGATGATGTCACTATTGAGCAGTTGCGTAAGAAAGTTCACGAAAAGCAAGTGTTGCTAGATGCAATTGATTTTAAAGACGAGAATGTCACAGAGGAGGATGACGCGCTTGATCGTCGAGACCGACGTGATGCCGAAGATCTATATCATCGAACCCGGCGACTCCAAGAAGACATTGACAGCCATCCGAACGCCTCACTTCGCAATGTTGATTCTGAGGCCGAACGGAGAGCTTTGAAGCGTCAATTACAAAAGTTGACAGACCGCCTCCCAGAGCTAGCATCCCAAGTTCGAAAGACTGAGCGTAATATTGCTGATGCCAAGCTCGAGTTATTCCGCTTAAGAGATGCAAAGGCTCACCCTAGCAGCGCTTCGAAGATTGTTGGCACAGGACCTGGCGGTGCTGTAACGGAGTCTGATAGACTAAAAGCTCGTGCAAAAGCAATGATGCAGCAGCGCTCAGCAGCATTGACTGGTAAAGCTGCCCCTGCAGGTGACGATGATAGCGAAGCGGCTCCGAGGCGCCTGGAAGAAGAGAATGCGCGTATAAAGGCGGAGAAAGAGAACAATGAGCGCATGATTAAGGACGTCGAGGACAGCGCAAAAGACTTCTCTCGTGGCCTCGAAGACACATTGGCGCAGGGTGGTGAAGATTCGGCCAGTGAGCATGAGAGGCGGAGATGGGAAGATGGTCTAGGTGTTGAGGACGAAGTGCGGGACTTCATCTTCGACCTACAGAGGAGTAGCCGAAGTTCGAAGCTCCGACGCGAGGAGTAAGTAGTTTTCCTGAAGCCTTCAATTTTATTTACTAACAGTTACTAGTATGGGTAGAGGTCGAGATAATGATATTAGAGACATTCCGCGTCAGGATAGTTCACGGGACCTTACTCCCACACGGCATAACAGAATCGTAAGACCGAGCGAACCTGCACGGCCAGCAGCAACCCCATCTTCGACCGGGTCATACTCATCGTATAAGACTGGCGAAGACAGAGCAGCCTTTATCAAGCAACAGGCAGAACAACGCATGGCAGAACGTCTTGCGGCCCTTGGACTAAAACCCCCATCAAAACCTGGTGAATCCGCTCAACAAAGACAGGAGCGAGAGGCACGAGAGCGCCAAGATCGAGTGCGTCAAGCCGAAGAAGAAGACGCTAAAAGAGAACAAGAGCGGCAGCGTAGGCTTGCCGACGAACAAGTTTCTCCACCGAGAGATACTAGTAAAGCAAGTAAGAAACCCCCACCTCCACCAGTTCGAAGAAACAGAGGCGATAGCGAAGCCAAGCGCAAGGCCGAAGAAGAAACGCTCAAAGCCAAGACCGAGCAGCAAGGAAGAGAACAGGCGATGAGAGAACAGGAGAGTGTCGAACAGAGACGTCAAGCAGAAGTTGAGCAGAAGCGGAAGGAACAGGCCATTAAAGACCAACAGCAGGCTCAGGAGGCCCAAACGAGGGGGATGGAGTGAGTCCATTATATCCATGCATACAGAGGCCGAAGCTAATAGTGTGCTAGGAATGAGGCTGAACGTCAAGAAGATGAGCTTCGCAAAGAACAAGAAGCCACTGATGCGCGACTCAAGGCGTTGGAGGAGCAGGTCAAACAAGGTAAAGTCAAGAAGCAAGAGGAAAAGCGTAGGAGGCAGGCTGCGGAAAAAAAAGCGAAAGAGAAGGAAGCTAAGCTTGCAGCTCATCGTGCAAAGATCGAAGCAGCCAAAGAACAAGAGCGTCGGCTTCAATTACAACTGGAAAGCCTTGAAGACGAGGATTCTTCGGACGAAGAGGGGCCACAGGAGATCACACCGCAAGAAACTACACCAACGAGCAGTCAGGTTCTATCTCGAGACACTAGCCAGCACCGGGCAGAAAGTTCGGCGCCTCCAAGTCAACCTCCAATCCCACAAGAACCTGCATCAACCCCTCCTTCGGCTCCAGTCCCACTGACAGTGTCCTCATCCAACAGCGAAACCAAGAACCCCTTCTTCAAGAAGCTCAGCCAATCAAACGAACCTCCCTCAGTACCCGCAATTCAACCAGCTTCCTCAATCACCTCTCCTTCCTCAACCGAAGTCTCGACCAACCCGTTTCACCGCCTAACCCAGCAAGAAAACGCCGCCAAAGCTCAATCCACTCCTCCCCTTACATCAACCTTAACCGGCTCCCGTCCATCCCGCGTCCGGCCCGAGGAAGACGAATGGTCTGTTGTCGACTCGACCGAAGACGACTCTTCAGACAACGACAACGACGATCGCCCTGCTGGCGGCAGCGCGAAACAGCTCGCTTCGATCCTCTTCGGTACCATGGCGCCCCCAAGACCGCTATCTGCTATGGACGAGAAGAAATCGCCTGACGCAGCGAGCCCTTCCACGCCTTCAGCGCCTGGAAATGCACCTCAATCTCCCCGCTCACCCGCTGGAGCCCCACCACCACCACCTATGCCATCCTTCGGCGCACCCCCTCCCCCACCAATGCCCTCATTCGGCGCGCCACCACCTCCGCCCATGCCTGCTGGTGGAGCGCCACCTCCACCGCCTATGCCGGCCCCGGGGATGGCGGGTATGGGGAGAGGAGGTTTACTGGGGGAGATTGTCAAGGGGAAGGGGTTGAAGAAGGTGGAGACGAAGGATAAGAGTACGGCGAGTGTTGCTGGGAGAGTTTTGAATTAGAATGTAGGGGTTTAGGGAGGAGGTTTGAATGGGAGAGTGGTGGGGTGGAGTAGGGGGATTTTGGTGGGGTGAGGGTTTGGGTCGGATGCGATGTCGACGTGGATGTAAGATGAAGGGCGAGTTGTAAATTGATAGTTTAGGACTCTGGGAGGTATTGTGTTGTGCGAGTTGGAAGATCCTTCTACAGCCGAGACTTGCAAAGGGTGAAATACAATGAGACCTTTTTGCCCATAAGCTTTGACGATCAACATTTGATCTTGAGAAATTTATGGTTTCGTACGAGTCCGCAATGGCTTTACCGTCAGCATAGCCGAGGTCTTAAAGGCTCAAATGGAAGCACTTCCATAAGCACGTTGCGACACATCTCCCATGTCTAATTCCCCTTCCCCCTGAACCCCGTCCTCTCACGAATCTATCCCCATATCCACCTCCCTCAACCTCCTCCCCCCACCCATCCCCGCCCCAGGCCCAGCCCCATTCACCCTGCCGTCCACCTCCCTCTGCTCCCTCTCCCTTTCCTTCACCACCTTCTCCCTCTCAGTGCGAATAACAGCCAACACGCCCTCGAGGCTCGCGCGCCACGTATCCAGCCGCCCCGCGACTTCCGTCCACTGCTTCTCGCCAAACATGCGGTACGTGCTCCTGTGGATCAGAAATGTTTGGTTGAGCTGGGAAAGTTTTCCTTCGACGAGACCGGCGCGGATGACGTCGATGACCCACATTTCGACGTCCTCCGAGGGAATTTGCAGGGAGCGGGCGATTTGCGCGTAGGGGATGGAGCGGGATTGGGAGGAGGCGGCGAGGGAGGCGAGGGTGAGGAGGCGTATTTTGCGGTAGAGGATGGAGTTGTCGAGGTCTTGTTCTTCGAGCCAGCCCGAGTGCTCATCGGTGAAGTCATTGTAGTCGTCTAGGAGCTCCATGTTGAAGATTTCGAGGAGCTCAAAGTATTCGGGGTCGGATTTGCGGAGGGCTTGGATAGCGTCGACGGCGGTGAGGTCTTGGAAGTCGAAGTGGGTGGGGTGGGAGAGGGCGGATTTGAGGGCACGGATGCTTAGGTTGCGGGATTCGGGTTGGGAGACTTCGTTTGTGGGAATGGTACGGAGGGCGCGGAGGAGGTAGAGGTATGCTTCTGCCGGTTCGCCGGCTTCGTCCGCGACGTCGGCGATGCTTAGGTAGAGTTTACGTTGGTCCTCTTCGTCTGTTTCCCAAGTCACAATCCAGCTATCTAGGTTTTTGAGCTGTGGCCGTAAAGAGTCGAACGAAGAAGAAGCGCGCACGACCCGTAGAATAGCTAGGAATACGTGATAGCGGACTTCATTATCGGGCGGTAATATATTGAAGATTGTGGTTAGTATGGAAAGGGCGAGACCGGGAGAGTGGGAGGGGGAGGAGGTGATGGGTTGGGAGAGGTTTTGGCATATTTTGGGCAGGAATTTGTCGAGGTTGGGGGATTGGCGGATTAGGTGGACAAGGAGGTTGTAGGCGGCTATGAATTCTATATCAAAGAATTTAGCTATGATTTATTGCTACTGAGTGACAAGTCTGTGGACAAACCCTTCTCTGGAGCTGTATTGAGCACTGTGCTACCCGTAACCAGCCTCTTGAGCGCTTCATCTTTCTGGCCTTGCTCGAGTAGAGGTGTTATTTCTGCTTGTATAGTGGCGCCATCCTCGCTCTGCTTTTTTCTTACATCGTCGATGTAATGCGCAAGCTCGTCGGCGAGCTCCTCAAAGGACCCTTCGATCAGGAGAGTATTCGTTGGCCCAGGCATATTGATAGCGCTGGGTTTCTGCTCCATCATTTCACCAGCTCAGACGTTGATTGTGGGCACGAAATCTTGGCAGCGCTAGTCATTAGGGTTGTGTCGGTATAAATCTCTCCTCCGTGCAATACGAGGACAGTAGTAAAGACTAGATAGAGTTGGAAGTTCCCAAGCTGGTTTCTCGAGACTTTGAGACGATATGTATGTCCTTTGAGTCAATTTATGGGTTTGTTTGTTCTTCGCTCTTGTCAGACGAATCTAGCAAAGAACCCTCATCATCCTCGTCTCTGATTTTTTTTTCTCTCTTCATTTTAACGTGCTTATGCAGCCAAAAGCTATGAAGCACAGCATACTATCTACGTATATAGATACACATAGAGTCGTACTGACGATGTATGTAGTATGGAAAAGCTCTCTGCGTGAAACAGGCTCTTAGAACTAAAAAACCACACTATTGTTTATTCTAGTAGTCGCTGTAACCTGAATCCACTTTCCATATCCAGTCAGATGAGCTCAAGGAAATCCAGCTGCAAGCAGCCGACTCAAAATCCTAGACAGTATATCTCGTAGACCAGTTGTACGTTGTGCAATCACATCGATAAAATGAGCGACGAAGAGCTATGCTCAAGATCGCGAGCTGCTCGTGCGAGTAACAGATCACGAGCTTCGCGTTATCATGAACTGTCTATGATCAAGCGATCACATAGACAAATCGAAATTGTAAAAGCTGATCACTTCGACGTGAGCTTTCGAATTTGCTGTTTAATCATCTAGCTGAGCGAACTAGATGAGCTTCGCAGTGTGTGTGATTGCAACGCATGTAAATCGATCTGAAAACGCGAAAATCGACCTGTTTACTGCGTCGCGTATGCATGTATGTGCGCAAAAGCTGGGTCGTGCCTTCAAAATGTATATGTGTATGTCGTATTTGAGCTCAACGCGTGAGTAAAGCGTTGTTACTGCTCTGTGTGTGATTGCGATGCGTGTAAATCGGCCTGAAAAATCGAAAAATCGACCTGTTTACTGCGTCACGCATGTCTGTATGTGCGCAAAAGCTGGATCGTGCCTTCGCAGTGCAGTGTGTATGTCGTATATGAGCTGCAACATGTGCTTCGTCACTTTGCTGTTACTCTGTGTATGTGCGAGCTTCAACGGGCGGGAGATCGCGTTGTTATTGCTTCGCTTTTCGACTGTGTATGAGCTCAACGCGTGGGTAAAGCGCTGTTACTGCTCTGTCGATGTCGATGAGATTGTTCAGCTCTTCTGACAAGCATAGCTTGCGGAAGGTTCGTAGCCAGCACCTCGTACAGGTAAATCTCGTTGCCGGCCTCGTCTCTGAGCCTTGCTTTATCCTCAGAGATTTCTTACACCAAGGAATATCAAACATCTCTCAACCTTGTACGATTTGAAGTCCTTCTATTCTACTACCACAGTTTGCCCTTTCATCGTCATCTCCGTCTTCTTTCTCGTTCTGGGTAGCAAAATCCTCTCCCAACATACCACCATGTCCTCCCTAATATTCGGTCTCCTTACCCTCTCAAGATCGGAACCCTCTTTCTTAGAAACCAAGATCCCAGCATTTCTCTACAGTACCGCCTGGAAAAAATAAAGCACAACCCACCTCGTCACCGAAGCTCTCCGCTCAGGTTTTAGTGGTGTTGGCACAGCTGCTCAACCGAAACACTACCGCGAAGATCTCGTTGATGATGTCCTGCGCGTAATTGGATCAGTGAAGGAGCGGCGGAGGGAGGATCTCTATGTGTATATATCGTCGTTTTATTGCCTGCATGATCATATTTTAACCAAGACCATGCGCCCAGATCCAAACCAAATTCACCTCCATTAACGGCCAAGACCCAGAAAACCTACCCTACAACCACCACCATCCCCTTTCCTCCCAAATCCGTTCCTCCATAGCCTCATCCCTCCACAATCTTCGGCCTTCAGACTTTCACAACAGCAACCAGCTCCAAGAGCTGTATCTCGATTGCCTAGTCCTACATTCCCCTTTTCCTCAATTCTCCGAGACACTCTCAGCGTGGAAACCCTTGAAGAATACGTCCCCCACCCCATCCGCAACCTTGATATCTCCAACGTCAATCTACCCACTTTCACATCACTCTGGGATGCCGTTCGCATCAAGCCAGCGGTTGTCCAGAATCGCTTCTACCCAGTGACTGGATACGATGTAGCGCTATGCAAGTTCTGCGCCGAAAAGAGGATCGTTTACCAGTCTTTCTGGACTCTGACGGCAAACCTCGGCCTGTTATCCTCACAGCTGGTTAGGAGGCTCTCCGAAGAAGTCGGAATCGAGAGACCAGTGGCACTGTACTGCCTAGTGCTTGCTTTAGAGAACATGGTTGTTTTGAATGGAACAACCAACACGGAAAGGACGAGGAGCGATTTGCAAGAGCTGGATCGAGTTGAAAAATGGGTTGTGGAAGATGGGCATCAAGACTTGTGACATATGATTTTGATGCAATTCAAGACAATGATCGAAGAAAGATGAAGATGTTGCAGCTTTTCTTTCGTCCGAGATCTTTTCTGACGATAGTCTGCCATTTGAACTGTACTGCTTATTCGTTGTTTAGTGTACCGATAGGCTGACCCGGGTCTTGGGTCGACATTCATGATATCGGGGGGTGAATTTCTTCTCTTTATGTCCATGGTCTAGAAAGTAGCTCGAGTAACCTGATGCCAAAGAAGCTAGAAAGGTTTTTGAAAACGACAGTGTAAATTAGTAGGCCGAGGGATAACATGAAGCCCAAGCAGCAATACTAGCTGTCGTCCTTTCCAACGCTTTCGCTACCAGATTACCTGTCTGAAATTCTTTAACCATATCTTCCATCTCCAGAAGCTTTTTCTCTACTGCGATAAATCCTATGAGAACACATGCAGTAGATACCAATACCCCGCTTATACCCTAGATACTTTATAGCCTCAATATTCCTTCAGTGTCACCTCGCAGAATCCCTTCGCCGGACACCACTCCGTTGTCTATTACATTGCTTGCATAACAGTGACTCCCGAGAAACACTGTTGATGCATGAGCAGTTCAGGCAGCGCCAAGAGGGAGAATCGGACAGGCTACTGGGTTTGTTGCCATCTAGAGCGCCCCTAATAGTGGTGTACGTGAATGACAACGAGCGTGATACTTGGTTACCTGTCTCCGGAGCTGCCAATGTTCGCGACACTTGCGTACTTTGATTAGTCGGGTTTTGTGGTATGTAATGTGGAGCTGTAGAGGGCGCGGGGTATGCTGGCGCCGCTGAGTTGTATGAATTTCTCGGGATGGCAATGGGTCTGGAGGGATATCCTTGGCGTTCACGCGGTGCAGGAGCCGCCCGTACCATTGGTGGCCTATGCACGTTTGGTAGCCTTTGCCAGGCTTGTCCATTCGCGGTACTAAAGGGGTAAGAGCTTCCTCCATTCTGTATCGGCTCCCTTTCTTGAGCTGTGAGATAACTTGGAGCACTTTGCAATCTATTTGATTCTAACTGTGCTCGCTGTTGCTGGCGTAAGTTACGCTGCTCGACTGATCGCTGGGCCGACTCCTGCTCGATTTCACGGCGCTGATCTAAAAGCGACCGCTGCATCCTTGATTCCTCGTCTAAGGCAATCTTAGACTTAGAAAATTAGAGGAGGATGGTGCTAGATTACTTACTCGCGTTCGGCGGTCTATGGAAGAAAAGAAGCGCGGTCTCGTTGAAGATGTAGATGCCTTCCGAGAATAGAAGTTTTGATCCAATTAAAATATCGAAAGGCCCGTTTTCCATGACTCGAAACCATCCTTGACGAGTTTTTTTCATTTTGAGACTGTGCCAGCTTAGCAGCACTTTTCTCGTAGCAGTGAATTCATGGCCCTGGAAGTCAATAAAATCAAGTTCTGAGATCGGTTCTTCTTCTTGCCATCCAAGACGCCCACCCAGAAGATCACTCGAAACCCAGTCATGTTCTGTGCCAGAGTCCAACGCAGCAATAAAAGGCTCCCATGCTTCCTTATCGTGCGAAAAAACTTTGACTGAAGCGTGAGTTGGATCATTCGTCTATAATAACCAGTCAGCTTTACGAAACCTCTCGCTTCTTGATCAACATGCTCGCCTACCTCTGAAGCCGGAGTGGTTGGATGCCTGGGACGTGCAGGGCACGTGGCCTGTAACGTATCATTGCCTACAGTTTCTTAGTAAGGTTTCTGAATTCCTTTTTGCGCCTAATTAATATACCAGGTCCTGACATATTGCTCATAGAAAGTAGCCTACCGACTGTTGCGCAAGGTGGCAAGGACAAGATGGAAGACAAACAATGTTGTCCGTGCTCTAGAAGACCACTGATCTGCTGCGGAGTACGGCCTTATCTAATTGCTCTAGTAGTAGAGGCTGTGCGAATGGTTCGCTTGCCTTGCCTTGTTCGCCTTTCAGTGCGTCTCATGTTTTTTGACGGATAAGGTTTCGGCGGCGATGTCACGTCTTCCAAATCAAGACGAGGCTGTGTTGCAGATGATATTCGCAGCACGTTATCCATGTGCTCCGCTATCAAAGAGAGGAAGGGTCTGCTAGACAACAACAATCGGTCATCGCTGACTCACAAAAATGGAGGGTTATCCTAGACTTGGGGCTCTGATGGGGGCAAAGCCAGAGCTCGCGATCTTCCGACGATACAGCAAATTAAATATGCAGAGCCTGCTGTACATGCAGGCTGAGATAAACGAACTCGAGACAGAGCTACAAGAAATTGCATCTGAAGACCATCGTTCAGGTGACCCCGAAAAGCAAAAATATTCAAGAGAATGGCGGAGATTGGCAGGAGCAGTCGGAGGACGCTCACTGCAGTGGAACAAATGGCTTGAACTGCGTGCTAAATTGCACGAGTATAGTGCGCAGCGTGAATCTTCATTCAGTGTTGCTGAGACTTACTACTGTCTAGATACAGCATTGCTGCAGGGAGAGCAAGTTCTCAAGATGAATCATCCCATTGATCAAGACCTTGCTTTTTTCAGAGAGTGGCTAGCTCGTCCGAAAGCAGGGGACAATTTCCTGCGTGGTCTTGAGGCCTCCATCTGGGATTCCCAAAATACGGAGGATCTGGCAGTGCTGAGCACACAAACTGGTGAGACAGACGTGTTCACGATGTGGTTAGCAAACAGTTTCTTGGCACGTTTTTCATCGTTCTATTGGCTATCAAATCATTCGCAATCGCTCCAAGGATGAAGAAGCGGGATTCACCGAGTACAGCGACCAGAAGCTCAAGGGTTTCTCCGAGATCGTTGGTACTCTGCTGTCTTCGATAATTCCGATAACAGCAACTATAACCCTATACTTCGTTGAAAGAATGCCTATACGTTTAGCAATGGTGGCTGTGTACATGGTAATTTTTTGCGGAGTTTTGGGCGTCTTCACCAATGCCCGCAGAGTTGAGATATTTGCTGCAACAGCTGCGTAGGTCCTCCACTGCCCCATCAGCCTTCTCCTAACCTCTTGTACCACATTATGACAGTACGAATCAGCAGCCTGGGATCTCAAACCAAAGAACGATGTGCGTTAGGGATACGACGCTAACAAATCGATTCTGATAGCTTTGCGAGTGTGCAAGTTGTGTTTGTGGGTACAACAAACATGTCAGGCCCTTAACTTTGGATCTGCTCTTCGTTTAGCTGGAAGAATTCGGGATGTTCATCGATATCGCTGCCCAAAGAGGTCCAAGCTAGACCTCATGCGAATTTGACGTTGTTCAGGCAAGGGTTTGTATGTTCTTGCACGACTTTGATACGTGTATCTAATAGAAAACCATCAGGATACAGAGCGCCGCCCCATGAGTGATAATAAACACCGTTTCTGATAAGACCTCTTAAAAGACTTGAAAAGGGTCCTCCTTACCCCCACCCCAGAACCTCAACCACTACATTCCCAATCGTACTTGCAGTCCAAAGAGCCAAAAGACCCCATCCAATTCTCCTATCCATCTTCCACCCATTCAGCGGGACCACAACCAACAATCCCAACAGTGTCACCAGCAGCGTAACCCCACTAATTACCAACGTCCCACTAATTTCAAGCTGATACGGTTTGTACTTGACCGGGCTTGTCGGATGCCGTTCATGCCATCCTTTGCCACCTTTGATCGTCATGTATAGTCCGCTGAGGCCGATTCCAAGGAGAATGTTGAGCATGGGGCCACCGAAACAGGCACTCAACGCCATGACGGGATAGCCGAGTTTAGCAACAGTCATGTCAGCGACAAGATCGCCTAGGGAATTACCGACGGCGAAGATAGTGAGGCCCAGGATTGCGTCGCTGATTCCCAAAATGACGCCGAAGGCTTTAAGAACACCAACGACTTCGTTGGCGATGGTAGAGATCCAAGCGATGCTGACAATGAAACCTAGGAAGCAGAGGAGGTAGCGATAACGGGGGGGCTTTGAGGCGGAAGTAGTGAAGAGAAGGAAGACGAGGACAATGAGGGATGAGATGAGGGCGTACAGAATGGGGAGGAGAAGGTTGCGGGTGGAGAGTCCAGGGTCGGTGTTGGCCCAGACAAGGACAACGATAAAGAGAGGGGCGGTGAAGATCTGAGTGGCAATAAGCCAGCGGTTCCATTCTTTTGATGACGGTGGTAAGGCTTTGGTAGAGTCGGGGGTTTCTGGCCGTAGTTGGGTGGACTGGTGGCGAGCTGGTGATGGCCCGGATTTGCGGTGGGCATGTGGGAATGGAGTTGGAATTTCACTCTCCCCCTCGGATGTAATGATGGAGGGTAAATCTGAAGATTGATCTACACTATTTACCTGCTTCTGCGGAGGAAGCTTGAGTCCCCCATTCGTACCTTCTACCGTATCAACTGACGAACTTTCCGGTGGTAGCACTACAATCGTAGTCGATCGTGAACGCGAATTGTCACTAGCAGGAGTACGAGGGAAATGAACCAACCCCGGACTTGCAATGTCGTCTTCCTCTTTGTCGGTTTCGACTATCGGCAAGGTGATAGATAAAAGTAAAACACTCGGCGCAGCGATAATACCGAGAAGCTTTTCCCAGATATTTTTGTCTGTCCAGGAGTAGAGAGTCGGGAAAAGGGTCGATGTCAGGACTTGAGGCGGAGGAAGAAACCGGTAAGGCCACCATTTGACGGGGTTATCTTCAGGTTCGCCGAAGATACGCTGATGGTACGTCGACTCGGATCCAACGCTCGGAGGGGGCAGTCGTAAGCTGGGTGCACGTGAACGGGGTCTGAAGTTAGGGTCGTCAAAGTACTCCGGGAACGGCGACGCTGGGCTAGAGCTTCGCGTCTCTGAATACCTCGGTGTCACGAATCTAGGAGACTTTGGGACAGACAACGTCGGAGGACCGTTTTTGAGCGAGCCTGGTATATCTAAATAGCCCGCGGTACGATGTTCGGAGGTTCCTGGCAGGCCGATATCAGGCGGCGCTAAATGATTAGACGGAGAACTCGTTTCCATGTATGAGATGGCCGAGGGACTCATAGCGAAATAACCAAAGTCATTTGGTACCGGGGACAGAGAAAGCGCCGGGGTTGAACGATGGCTTGAACCTTCGAAAGCCTTGCCGTCTGCCGCGGGATTTCCAGCATTGGGTAATCCTGCCGTTCCTGGAGGCGTTGCACTGGATAAACCTATGTCGGGTACGGCTGGTCTCTGTAAGACGGTTGGGTCTAGACGCAAGCCAGAAGCATCATTTGCAGACACTGCCCGAACTCTGTTGGCAGCAGTTCGATCCACCTCCAGACTTGGCCTTGCGGAGTCACTCAAAACATCATGGGCTGTCAAAACATCATGGCTGCTTTCTGGCGCAAGGGTACTCGATATTTGTTCTTGCTGTTGGGCCATAGTAAATGTAGGGTCATCTGAATACCGCCTCAGATTGATTGGAATAGTCTGAATGTTCCTTGACTTTTGCAGCGACGACAAGACTGCTCGAAATTCCAAGGCTCCAACTAAACTTGGTCGGATCGGGTTAACGGTATTCCGCCGCTCACCACGTCGGGGTCGGCTGACTCGCATGTTGCTGCTAATCTCAGCCATGTAATGTTCTCGCGTCTCGTCATCTTCGTCTTCATCCATAGCCCTCATTGGACTTCCTCCTCTTTCCAGATTGGCGAAGTCATCGGCTGACGCCCCTCTGGACAAGCGGTTACTCTCGCCTGGAGCCACCTCTTCATCGTCGTCAAGGTACGACTCGACCTCGGTTTCCTCGCTTCCAGGGACCTGGAAATGGCCCCTTGCAGCGGCCTCTCGGTAGTTGTGGCGCCTCTTCCGAGCCAGATACCAGTGCCAAAAGACTACCGTAATCACGTAGAAAACATAAAATCCAACCATGACGGCGCATTCCCAAAGATGAAGATGACCATCCGCCAGAAATACCATGCTAAAGCTTGCAGCCACAATGAAGAAGCCCACATCTCTGACGAAGCTCTTCCTAGCGACTTTGAAGGGCCGCACCAGGGCCATAGATCCGGCCACAACAGCAGTGATAAAGCCAGCAGCTCCGATAAGTTCTCCGACAGCCAGGCTTCCGCTGTGTGTCTTCATTGCTGCAAAGGTCGAGAATACGTCTGGACTCCCATTTCCAAAAGCCAAAAACGTAACGCCAGCCATGCTCTCGCTCATACCTAAGATACTGGCAATAGTGCTAAGATTTATACAAAAGAAGTCGCTGGCAGCTATGCCGATTGTACTAAAGAGCAGACCTAGCCACAGGACCAGTATTATGAAAGCGACAGGCTTCACTCGCTGTGATCGACAGTAGTATAGCTGAAGGTAGGAGACGAGGCCGGCTTCTTCGTCGACGCAATTGGCTCTGATGTAAGCGCATTGATCCTCGGACTTGTGAACATAACGACACTGGGAAGACATTATCAAAATTAGTTTTCTTCAGACAGTTGAATAATCCTATGATTAAGGAAGCAATCTACCTCAAGATCTCGGGGTACAAGGTCATTTGCAAACGAGGAAACCCCTTCTGAAGTCGTTGTAACACCCCGTGGTAGTAATCCTTTACTTGAAACAGCTGGAGCTGCCCTTCTACCACCGGCAAAACTCCAAGCCGCAATTGATAGAATCACTACTATAGTGAGATAGAATGCTCGCGCAGCAGAGTACATCTTTTTGGGGCGAGCAGGTGCCCCCATCCGTCGTATCGGCGTTGCGGAGGATGTATGGGAGCCCATCGTAAATGCATGGTTGTCGAGCTGTCAATAATGGATACAACGTAGAACTGGCGTGACTGAGAGATAGCGACAAGTGGCAACGTGAAGAACGGGGAAATTCGTAGTCGTCTTGGCCCGCTGCATCACCGCCCGAGGGGCGGGGGTTGGCCACGGGTAACGGAGGTAGCGGAGTATCTTCTGGTCGGCCGTAGTCAGCTATCGTTTTCTACGGCAACCAGATACAGTACTGTAGCTTATCGACGACGACCTCTCAATTCAAAGTTAAACGAGCTGAAGTCGATGGAATCGATTCTCAAGGACCTCAACCCAATATATTGAAAACTAGCGAGTGTTATGCCTTCGGAGACCGATCCCCTGCTCCCTCAGGGCAATTCGGCTCCAGAGATCACTGGCTATGGCTTCTCCCAAGGATCACATCCTAAATATCACTACAAGGGTAAAGACATCGAGAACGAAGTCTTCGTCGAGGAAGCGGAGGACGCAGGCGGTGAATCGTTCGATCAAATTAACACAACCTCGTCCCCTCTGCGAACCTTACTCTCTCTGTTCTTAATTGTTGTACTATTCGGTCTTTCCATCGCCTTGCTTGTCCCGAAAGGACTCGGTGACAGATGGCAAGGTCCAACAGACGATCCACCAACTAATCCTCAGACTATCGAAGCTCGAGTCAACAAGATACTATCTGAGAACCCACTGATAGGTCTATACATCTTCATGTATCTGTCTAGCAGTCCTGTAACCTGACTATAAAGATCAGATGGACACGATGATCTGGCTATCCTGATCCGTTACCTCTACCGCAACAAGATTTATGACAAAAACTTCACCGATGCATTCGAGAATGGCGGTATGAGATTTCACGTTGACCTACCTCGACTGAAAGCTGGAAAGGTTGGTGGAACCTTCTGGTCTGCGTTTGTGGGATGCCCCGCGAATGGTAGTGATTTCTCAGATGAAGCCTATGCTCCAGGTCAGTCTTTATACCGACCATGCTCTCCATCAAGGAGTCATCATGCTAATGGTGGTCAGTGATCACCTCAACCCTCTCGCAACTCGACGTCCTCCACCGCCTAACAGCCGCCTACCCAAGCCACTTCTCCACTCCCAACGTTAACAGCACCACCGCGCTCGCCCCTTTCTCCTCCAAAAAGCTATTGATCTCTCCCTTTGCCATCGAAGGCCTCCATCAAATCGGCAATTCCCTCTCCCTCCTTCGCCTCTACCATTCCCTTTCCGTCCGCTACGCAACCCTGACCCACAACTGCCACAACCCCTTCGCCGACGCAGCTCTCATAACCAACAGCACCGGCTCCCTCATCGCCGCCCCTCCCCTTCATGGCGGCGTAAGCTCTCGCGGCCAGATCGCCGTACAGGAGATGAATCGACTGGGCATGCTAGTCGACATCTCGCACGTGAGCAAAGACACCATGGTAGATGTGCTCGGCGGCAGGCCCGACAAATGGGCAGGCAGCAAAGCGCCGGTAATATTCAGCCACAGCTCCGCCTACGCCCTATGCCCGCACCCCCGCAACGTCCCCGACGACGTCCTCGAACTCGTCAAGACAACAAACTCAATCGTCATGGTCAACTTCTCCCCCGACTTCATCTCCTGCACCCCCTCCACATCCAGCACCGGCATCCCAGACTTCTACCCCCCAAACTCCACCCTGCACCAAGTCGCGCGCCACATCATGTACATCGGCCACCAGATCGGCTTCGACCACGTCGGACTCGGCAGCGATTTCGACGGTATTTTTGAGACACCCAAGGGCTTGGAGGATGTAAGTAAGTTCCCGGATTTGGTGGCTGAACTGTTGCGGATGGGTTTGGACGATGGGGATGCGGCGAAGGTGGTTGGGAGGAATGTGCTGAGGGTTTGGCGGGATGTGGATGAGGTGGCGGAGAAGATGCAGAGAGAGGGGGTGCGGCCGGTGGAGGACGAGATGAAGGATTTATTTGTGGGGGAGCTGATTTAGGGGGGGGGTTTGGCGCTATATGTTACTTATTTCCCAAACCTCTTATATAATGAAGATTGAACCGCCTCCCTTTCCATTTCCCACATCCCTCCCCTTTTCTTCAACCGCACCAACCCCTAGCCCCATCCCTTCTTCCATCACCCCTATCAATTTTCTTCTCCTCATACCCCCATCATCCCATCATCAGCATCATCATCATCATCATCCCCTCCCAACTACCCCAAAAACCCCCCCAAAAATTCCTTCTTTACATAAACTAATGGTTAAGACAAAACTTCCTTGAAGCAAACCTCACCCCCGCACCTACAGTATAATCCCCTCCTTCCATCAAGGAAAGCCGAGCGATTTCTCAAGAATCTTCAGCACAAAAAACCGACAATTCTCGGAAAAGCGGATAATATTAATCTATCGAATCGAATGCCTTCATACCGGGTCTAAAACCTTTCGCTCGACGCTCTGAATATATGTACAGAAATATGGAGTACCTCCTCGCTATATAGACAGTCAAACGCGCTCCAATCCCCTCCAACAATCACTCACTGCCTCTCCCTCCGCTCCCACTGCACCATTCCCGGCGCTAGTGGTCTTGAGAATAATGACTGCGCATGCTTTTAGCGTCCCGAAGCCAGCAAAGAAAACTTCATCGAAGAAGCACGACTCACCGAATAATCCGTCCCAACGACCCCCTCAACCCCAGCCGGATTCGTCCATTTCAGATTCCTAACCAACATCGCCGTAATAGTCCCCAGCTGCACATACGCAAACTGCTCCCCAATGCACCGATGCCTCCCGGCTCCAAACGGTAAATACGGGCTACTGGCGCCCTTGCTCACAAGCCCGTACCCATAATCCACCGTCTCGTCGTCCTCTTCATCCTTCGCGTTGCCCGCGTCCCACCGATGAGGCTCCCACTTCTCCGGGTTAGGGAAATGTTCCGGGCTTAGCGATGATACACCCGGAGCGGCGAGGAGCACGTGCGAGGTGGGGATCGTGTAGGGGGTGCCGTCGACGGGCATGGGGGATTTGACTTTGCGCATGATGGAGTGGATGGGGGCGTGTAAGCGGAGGGTTTCTTTGACGACTTGGGAGTTGAGGGAGAGGCGTTGGAGAGCGTCGTAGGTTAGAGGTGGGAGGTCGGCGCCAAGCAGGGATAGTTGTTCTTGGTAAAGTTCCTCGAGAATATCAGGGCGGGTGGCAAGACATAGCATGATCCAAGCCGAGGTCGAGGACGAGGAATGTTGACCAGCCATGAGAAGTGCAATCATCATGTGCGCGATCTCGTTGTCGGGAAGTGGTGTGCCGTTTTTGTAGGCGCAAGACATGAGGTTCCAGATCATGTCATCCTCGTCCTTTTTCACGCCGGTGTCTCGACGGGCTTTGATGATTTCCATGTATGTTTGCGACATTTTTTGTTGCGCGTAATCACGTTTTCTGTTGTGCGGCAGGGGTGCCCAGGGGAGCATGAAGTTGATGGGAGAGAAACCCATGTCGAGGTGGTGGTAGAGATCGGCGAAGCTGGAGTCGAATTTGCTGCGGACTTCTTTGCCTTGGAGGGAGCGGGACGCGGTATAGATTGTAAGTTCTGCCATTTTGATGGGAACGTCCAAGGTGCCTTTGGGGCCTTTGAAACTGGGGGACCGCTTGAGGAAATCGATGACTTCGTCGGCGATTAAGGGTACGTATGAGCGAAGGGCTTCGGAAGTCAGGCCAAATTTGACAAACTGTCTGGGAGTCAATTGTGTTCTCAATTGCTCCGGCACATCACTCAGACCTTCTTCTGTTCCATCAGCTTCGCATTCGGGCAATCGTATACCACGCCCTGACCAAATACAGGAGTTGTGAGCGGGCTATAGATTTCCTCCGCGTTGACATCTTTCAGCTTTCCGTTGAGGATGAACTCGTTGCCCTTCTTCCCAAGACACACTGTCGTCTTTTTCCCGAGCAGAATAAAGGTAAAGACTTCGCCATACTAAACACAGCTCAGCTTGCGACTGCGACAATAACGGGAGCAATTGTTCACATGCCTTCTGCCGGCAATTGAAGAAGAATTTGTAGGGATCAATACCATAGGAGATGGTACTTCCTATAACGGGTACCCAATGGAAAACGACTGGCGGCTCCTTTGGATTTCGGAACAGGAGCTGGCTAAGGACATTAAGGACGATAGC
>JAABUU010000969.1_pt1 | contig 54877 bp, 46 predicted proteins | sample 5559301 | NCBI WGS metagenome assembly JAABUU01 (sample SAMN10711884, study PRJNA513360) | rock metagenome | isolation source: Antarctica rocks | place: Antarctica: Victoria Land, Richard Nunatak white
CCGCCCACGCCTCGACATCACCGAGCTGACGCTGATCCTGCGACCGACCCTGCACCAGAAGATCATCCCGCGGACACGCTCGCAGCCCGCTCAACGACACCCACTTTGTTCAGCAGGCTCCTAGCTGGTGGTGCCGGTGCTGCTGGCGGCGCTGCTTGCGCCGCCCTCGGTCGTGGCGCTGCTCGCTGCCCGGGCCTTGAGCAGCTGGCCCAGGCCGATGCACAGGCCGCCGAGGCCAAGGCCGAGCAGCAGGTCGTGGGCGAAGCTCTCGACGACGTAGCCGCCCCCGACCCCGGTCACGGTCAGGGCCGCGATCGCGGCGATGACACCGAGCACGGCGACGAGGTAGCCCAGAACGACGAGCAGGCCCCCGGCGCCGGCGAGTGTCGACAGCCCCGTCTTCGAGCCCTGCGAGCGGGTCGCGCCGGCGTACGGCGAGCCCTGCCCGTAGGCGGGCTGCCCCCAGGTCTGCTGGCCATAGGGGGACTGCCCGTACGGCGCGCCGTAGCTGCCCTGCGGAGCCGGAGCCGGAGCGGCATACGGGCTCTGCCCGTATGCCGGCTGCCCGCCCTGCCCGCCCGGTGGCGAGGAGGGCCCCTGCCCGTACGCGGGCTGGCCGTAGCCGCCCCAGCCACCGCCTGTCGTCGGCGCACCCTGCTCCTGCGGCTCGCCGTAGCCCTGCGTCGGCTCGGGTTGGCCGGTCGGCTGCTGACTCATGTGGGTCTCCTGGTCGTCGCATAGGGCAAGTCATGGCGGCAGCGGCACCTCGGAGGCGGGCGCCCGCCAAGCCTCGCAGGCGACGGGCAGTGCGCGCCCGCAGGCCGCCTCGCAGTCACGTCACGGGCTGAGCGCGGCCTCCACTAGCGCGGCCTGCTCGCGCTCGTGCACCGCCGCGACGCCGGCCGCGGGGGAGGCGGAGGCGCGGCGGGAGACCCGCCGCAGCCGGACCCCTTCGGGCAGCCCGTCGGGCAGGTTCTGCAGCATGTGGGAGAACGCGCCCTGGTTGGCCGGCTCCTCCTGAACCCACACGACGTCGGTCGTGCCGCCGGAGCCGACGCCATACGACGCGAGCACCTCCGAGACCTCGTCGACCGGTGTTGGGTAGAGCTGCTCCACCCGCACGATGGCGACATCGGCGGCATCCTCACGCTTGGCCCGAGCCGCCACCAGGTCGTAGTAGACCTTGCCGCCGCACAGCAGGACGCGCCGCGGAGCCGTGACTGTCGGGTCGGGGATGACGGGCTGCCAGGTGCCGCTGGTGAACTCGTCCACTCCCGATGCCGCCGCCTTGAGCCGCAGCATCGACTTGGGGGTGACCACGACGAGCGGGCGCTTGTGCGACACCAGCGCCTGACGGCGAAGCAGGTGGAAGTACTGCGCGGGGGAGGAAGGCACCGCCACCGTCATGTTGTCCTCGGCGCACAGCTGCAGGTAGCGCTCGATACGTGCCGAGGAGTGGTCGGGGCCCTGGCCCTCGTACCCGTGCGGCAGCAGCAGGGTGAGGCCCGACCGCTGCCCCCACTTCGCCTCGCCGGAGGACAGGAACTCGTCGACGATGGACTGGGCGCCGTCGGCGAAGTCACCGAACTGCGCCTCCCACAGCACGAGCGCCTCGGGCCGGGCGACGGCGTAGCCGTACTCGAAGCCCATCGCAGCGAACTCGCTCAGCAGCGAGTCATAGACGTAGAAGGTGGCTGCATCGGGCAGCGTCCGCAGCGGTGTGTGCTCGGCTGCGGTGGCGCGGTCGACGAGCACGGCGTGCCGCTGGCCGAAGGTGCCGCGGCGACTGTCCTGTCCGGCCAGCCGGATCGGGGTGCCGTCCAGCAGCAGCGATCCGAAGGCCAGCAGTTCGCCCATCGCCCAGTCGATCGTCGCGTCGCCGATCATCTTGGCCCGGCGCTGCAGCTGTGGCGCCAGCCGCGGATGGACGGTGAAGCCTTCCGGCAGGTGGGTCTGCGTCTCGACGACCTGCTTGACCACCTCGGCGGATATCGCGGTGTCGACCGGCGCCGACTCCGCCTCGTCGGCCGGTTCCATGACTGGCCGTCGAACCGTTTCGGTCGATGCGTTGTGGGTCGACGCGAACGCCTTCTCCAGGTGCCCGCGGTAGGAGCGCAGCGCGTCCTCGGCCTCGTCCAGAGTGATGTCGCCGCGACCGATCAGGGCCTCGGTGTAGATCTTCCGGACCGAGCGCTTGCCGTCGATGATGTCGTACATCAGCGGCTGGGTGAACGAGGGCTCGTCGACCTCGCTGTGGCCCCGGCGCCGGTAGCAGATCATGTCGATGACGACGTCCTTCTTGAACGCCTGGCGGAACTCGTACGCAAGGCGCGCCACCCGCACGCAAACCTCGGGGTCGTCGCCGTTCACGTGGAAGATCGGGGCCTGCACCATCCGCGCGACGTCGGTGGCGTACACCGACGAGCGGCCGGCTGTCGGCGAGGTGGTGAACCCGACCTGGTTGTTGACGACGACGTGCAGGGTGCCGCCGGTGCGGTACCCGCGCAGCTGCGAGAGGTTGAGCGTCTCGGCCACGACCCCCTGGCCGGCGAAGGCGGCGTCGCCGTGCATGAGCACGGGCAGCACGGTGAAGCCGTCGGGGCCCTTGTCGAGCACGTCCTGCTTCGCGCGGGCGATGCCCTCGACGACCGGGTCGACTGCCTCCAGGTGCGAGGGGTTGGACGTCAGGCTCACCCGCACCTCCCCGCCCTGCTCGCCGCGGAAGGTGCCGTCAGCGCCAAGGTGGTACTTCACGTCACCGGAGCCGTGGGCCGTCGACGGGTCGACGTTGCCCTCGAACTCGCGGAAGATCTGGTCGTAGGACTTGCCGACGATGTTGGCCAGCACGTTGAGCCGGCCGCGGTGCGGCATCCCGATGACGACTTCGTCGAGCTTGTCCTCGGACGCGCCCTGCAGGATCTCGTCGAGCACGGGGATGGCTGACTCGCCGCCCTCGAGCGAGAAGCGCTTCTGCCCGACGTACTTGGTCTGCAGGAAGTTCTCGAACGCCTCCGCGGCATTCAGCCGCTCCAGCACGTGCAGCTGGTACTGAGGGTCGGGCCGCTCGGCCCCCCGCTCGACCCGCTGCTGGATCCACCGGCGCTGCTCGGGGTCCTGGATGTGCATGTACTCGATGCCGACCCGACGGCAGTAGGAGTCGCGCAGCACACCGAGGATCTCGCGCAGCTTCATCGTCCGCTGGCCGGCGAAACCGCCGACGGCGAACTCGCGGTCGAGGTCCCACAGGGTCATGCCGTGGTTGGTGATGTCGAGGTCGGGGTGGCTGCGGACCCGGAACTCCAGCGGGTCGGTGTCGGCCATGAGGTGCCCACGCACGCGATAGGCGTGGATCAGCTCGAGCACCCGGGCGCCCTTGTCGAGGTCACCCTCGTGGGTGGCGGCGACGTCGGAGACCCAGCGGATGGGCTCGTAGGGCACCCGCAGGTTGGCGAAGACGTCGTCGTAGAACCCGTCTTCGCCGAGCATCAGCTGGTGCATCCGCCGCAGGAACTCACCCGACTGCGCACCCTGGATGACGCGGTGGTCGTAGGTGCTGGTCAGCGTGATGACCTTGCTGACGCCGAGGCGGGCGAGCGTCTCCTCGGACGAGCCCTGGAACTCGGCGGGGTACTCCATCGCGCCCACACCGACGATGCAGCCCTGGCCGGCCATCAGCCGGGGGACCGAGTGCACGGTGCCGATGCCACCGGGGTTGGTGAGGCTGATCGTGGTGCCGGCGAAGTCGTCTGTGGTCAGCTTGCCGGCCCGGGCCCGGCGGACGATGTCCTCGTAGGCGAGCAGGAACTGTGCGAAGTCGAGGGTGTCGGCGCCCTTGATGCTGGCGACGACGAGCTGCCTGGCGTCGCCCTTGACGAGGTCGATCGCGATGCCCAGGTTGACGTGCCCGGGAGTGACGAGCACGGGCTTGCCATCGACCTCGGCGTAGGAGGCGTTCATCTCCGGGAAGTCCATCGCGGCCCGCACCATGGCGTAGCCGATGAGGTGGGTGAACGAGACCTTGCCGCCGCGCGAGCGGGCGAGGTGCCGGTTGAGCACGATGCGGTTGTCGGCCAGCAGCTTGGCGGGGACGGCTCGTACGCTCGTCGCCGTCGGGACGTCGAGCGAGGCCTCCATGTTCTGCACGACCCGGGCCGATGCCCCGCGTAGCGGTGTGGTGCGCGCGTCGGCGCCAGGAGCGGGCGCGGGGCGACCGCCGGGCGCTCCACCGGGCACGCTGCCGATCACGCCGCCCTTCGCGCTGCCGTTCGCCGAAGCGGCGGGCTTGGGCTGGTCGGTTGCCGAATCGGGCTCGGCGACCGGTGCGGGTGACGATGGGCGCGCGCCGCCGCCGACCGCGGCCGCCGGCGACGCGTCGGCCGGCGCCGTCGTGGCCGCCAGGGGTGCTGATGCCGGTGTCGCCTGGGTGGGTGCCGGCCGCTGGGCGTCCTGCGGCCGGTAATCGCTGAGGAACTCCTGCCACGCCGGTGAGACGCTCGACGGGTCCTTCTGGTACTGCTGCCAGATCTCGTGGACCAGCCACTCGTTGGGGCCGAAGTCCGGGCCGGCGGGGGATCCAACCTGGGTCGTCACGGGGGCGTTCGCCTCATCCTTCGTACCGGGTGTCGCCTGTCGACGTTACTCGCGGCACATCCCGCCTGTTCACCGTGCGTGCCGGAGCGTCCACTGCTCCGAACGGCCCACCGGGGTCAATATCAGCCGCTCCGCGGGCCGAGAACTACAGCAGACCGCATCCCGCTCTGTCGCGGCGGTGCCCCTGCACGAGAGGTTTCCGTTGCTTCCTGCCCGCCGGGCCGCCCACCCCGCCGTTGCCGCCCTCGTCGCACTGCTGACCGCTGGTGTCGCTGCCGCTGCCTCCACCGGACCCGCGGCGGCGCAAGGACCGTTGGCGCCCACCGTGAAGACGGGGCAGCCGGGGCGATCCACCGCTGTCTCGGCCCGGCAGCACGGACCGCACCGCAAGGTCGCCGTCCTGGCCGGTCACCTGCAGCAGTCGTCGAGCACCCCGCAGCTGAGCGCGCCGCTTCTCGTTGCGCCGCGCGTGACGAGTCCTCCGACAGCCACCTTCCAGGTCACCTACACGAACTTTCCTCCCGCCGCGCAGGTTGCCTTTCAGGCGGCAGTCGACGCGTGGAGCCACATCGTCGTCTCCACGGTGCCGATCACTGTCAAGGCTGTCTGGACGTCCGAAGCTCCAGGTGTGCTCGGCCAGGCGAGTCCTGATTTCAGCTTTCGTAACGGTGTCTACCTACCCACGCCGCTGGCCGAGGCCGAGTCCGGGACAGATTCGAATGCGGGCACTCCCGATATCGACGCCGAGTTCAGCAGCAACGCCAACTGGTCCTATGCCGCTACCGGAACAGTGCCGTGGGGGCAGTACGACCTGCAGAGCGTCGTGACACACGAGCTCGGCCACGGGCTCGGCTTCATCGGGAGCCTGGACGACAACGCTGGCGTCGGCAGTTGGGGCGGCACCACCACCACCTCGCCCGTCGGGATCGACAACTTCGTCGTCGACGGAGCGGGTCGTCAGATTGACCGGACGTATTCCAATGGCACGACGGCGCTGGGCTCGGTGCTCAGTGGCAGCTCCGGGGCCCTGCGGTTCAGTGGAGCGCACGCCAAGGCGGCCAACAGCAACGTCGCTCCGCTGCTCTACACGCCCACGCCGTTTTCCCCTGCCAGCAGCATCGACCACCTCGACGAGGCGACGTACCCCGTCGGCACCGCCAACGCGCTGATGACGCCGATCCTCAACGACGGCGAGGTCGTGCGCGACCCGGGTCCGATCGTTCGCGGGATGATGCAGGACATCGGCTGGCCGACTGCCGCGACGACACAGGCACCACCGGCTCCGGTTGTCGTGACACCGATCGCGACGCGGTACGCGGCCATGGGTGGCAGTTCATCCGTGCTGGACGCGCCCGTCGGCGGCGAGTACGCCCTACCGGGCGGGACTGCGCAGAACTACGTCAACGGCCGCATGTACTACTCAGCCGCAACGGGGGCGCACGAGGTCCATGGATTGATCCTGTCGCGCTACCTTGCCCTCGGCGGACCGGCCGGAGCCTTGCGGCTGCCGATCACCGACGAGACCCGGACGCCGGACGGGGTCGGCCGCTACAACCACTTCTCGGCTGGCGGCAGCATCTACTGGACGCCGACGACCTCGGCCCACGCGGTATACGGCGCGATCCGGGTGCGCTGGTCGCAGCTGGGATGGGAACGCGGTGCGCTCGGCTACCCGACGACGGACGAGTACTCCGTGACGGGCGACCGGCGCAGCGACTTCCAGCACGGTTCGATCACGTGGACGGCCGCCAGTGGCGCCATCACCGTGACCTACCGGTAGAGCTTGCTCAGAGGACGATCGCGAGGAGGGCTGCTGCTACGGCCAGGAAGGCGATCACCATGAGCAGGGCCGTCATGACGGCGGGGTCGAGGGTGGGGAAACGGTCTGCTGTCAGGTGCATGTTCATGGTGATGATGTGCCCCCTGCAACCACTGCATACGAGTCGATCGGCCATGATCACCACCACCTCAGTGGTACTGGATCACGGCGGCCGACCGCCGCCACATGCTGGGATGGCGGTCACAGCGGACGGGTCATACTCGATGGTGCCCCCGGCAGTGTCTGGAATCAGGACATAGGAAACGTCTGTCTCCAGACATCGGAAACCTTCTAGGGGGCCTGATGCTGCCCCATGTCGACACCGCGTCTGGTCATCACCGCTGTCGTGCTCGAGGGACGCTCGCAGGCCGAGGTGGCCCGCTGCTACGGAGTCAGCAAGGGCTGGGTCAGCAAGCTCGTCGCGCGCTACCGCATCGAGGGGCAGGCGGCGTTCGAGCCACGATCGCGGCGCCCCAAGTCCTCACCGACAGCCACCCCGCAGCCCACCGTCGAACTCATCGTCGACCTGCGCCGCCGCCTCGCCGGGCAGGGTCACGACGCCGGCCCCGCCACCATCGCCTGGCACCTTGGCCAACGCGGCACGAAGATCTCACCCGCCACGATCGCCCGTACGCTTACCGCCGCCGCCCTGGTCACCCCGCAGCCGCACAAGCGGCCCCGCAGCTCATACGTCCGCTTCGCCGCCGAGCAGCCGAACGGCACCTGGCAGGCCGACTTCACCCACTACCGCCTCGCCGGCGGCACCGACGTCGAGATCCTCACCTGGCTAGACGACCACTCCCGCTACGCCCTGCACATCGGCGCCCACCCGCGCATCACCGGCCAGATAGTGCTCACCGCCTTCCGCACCACAGTCGCCGCCCACGGCGTGCCCGCCAGCACCCTGACCGACAACGGCATGGTCTTCACCACCCGCTTCGCCGGCGGCCGCGGCGGACGCAGCGCCCTGGAACACGAACTACGCCGACTGCACGTCGCCCAGAAGAACTCCCGGCCCAACCACCCCACCACCTGCGGCAAGGTTGAACGCTTCCAGCAGACCCTCAAGAACTGGCTCAAAGCCCAGCCCGACCAGCCCCACACCCTGCCCCAGCTGCAGGCACAACTCGACTCCTTCGCCGCCGACTACAACCACCGCCGCCCGCACCGCTCCGTCGGCCACCAGCCCGGCGGCGTCCTCAGCGCTTCGACAGCTGTCCTGCGCGCACGGCTTGACGAGCCGCGGCTGCGCGGCGAGATCCGCGTCGAGTGCGTCCCTGCCCCGCCACGCCACCCCCGCAGCGTTCTACCAGAGCCTGCCCAAGGCGCTGCCCGCCGCCAGCCGCGAAGCCGACACCCACACCCGCGTCCGCCACGACCGCATCGACGACTCCGGCGTCGTCACCCTGCGCCACAACGGTCGGCTGCACCACATCGGCATCGGCCGGACCCACGCCCGAACCCACATCGTCCTGCTCGTCGCCGACCGCCACATCCGCATCGTCAACGCGCTCACCGGGGAACTCCTACGCGAGCTCACCCTCAACCCCGACCGCGACTACCAGCCCCAAACACCGAAACACCCCTGACCCGCAGGCTCCGCCGCAGGTTCAGAGGTTCCGATGTCTTGAGAGACGACAGGGTGCCCCCGGCAGGAATCGAACCTGCGGCCTTCCACTTAGGAGGCGGACGCTCTATCCGACTGAGCTACGAGGGCGTACATAAAGGGTAGCCCGCGCACTCGCCGACCACCGCAAGTAGGCAGTGCCAGCGCTCGGACATGCGCTAGGAGAGGTCCTCCGCCATGGCGACCAGCTCCTTGCACCGAGGGCACACGGGGTAGCGGGTCGGGTCGCGCACGGGCTCGAACTCCCACCCGCACAGCGCCTTGATCTTGCCGCCCATCACGTTCGCCTGCATGATCTCCTCACGCCGGGCGTAGTGCGAGAAGTCGTCGCCCGGCTCGCCGCCGCCGGTCTGTGTCTCCGGCAGGACCTCGGGGTCCAGACGCGTGATGGGCACGGCGGCGACTGTAACCAGTGGGGCCGGGCTCGACCACCCCGCCGTGTTGCGCACGCCACACTCGGGGCGTCCTGAAACCTGCACAGCGCAGAAATCCGGGCTGTGAGCATCCGGACCGGCAGATTTCACGTCCCCGAAACAATCGCGACACGACTGCGGAACGGGCCGCACCCAGTGTTTGCCCAGAACCTGCGCCACCGCCGCCGCAGACAGCCTGATCCACGACGACGGGAGCCTTCCTTGCCGTTCGACCTGACCAAGATCGACACAGGCAACACCGCCTGGTTGCTCGCCAGCAGCGCCTTGGTGCTGCTGATGACACCAGGCCTCGCCTTCTTCTACGGAGGCATGGTCCGCGCCAAGAACGTGCTCGGGATGCTGATGCAGAACTTCTTCTGCATGGGCATCGTGAGCGTCATCTGGGTGCTGTTCAGCTACAGCATCGCTTTCGGTGGTGACAACGCCTACTTCGGCGGGTTCCACTTTGCTGGCCTCGCGCACATGGACCAGCAGGTCCCCGGCTATCAGGGCGCGCTCGCCCAGACCATCCCGCCGCTGGTGTTTGTCGCCTTCCAGATGATGTTCGCGATCATCACCCCGGCGCTGATCACCGGTGGCACGGCGGACCGCTGGAAGTTCGGGCCGTTCGTCCTGTTCATCACCCTGTGGTCGGTGCTGGTCTACAGCCCGATCGCCCACTGGGTCTTCTCGCCGACGGGCTGGCTGTTCAAGCGCGGCGCCGAGGACTTCGCCGGTGGCACCGTCGTGCACGCCAACGCCGGTATTGCTGCGATCGTGGTCGCTCTCGTCCTGGGCAAGCGTCGTGGCTGGCCGGGCGCGGCGTTCCGGCCGCACAACGTCCCTTACGTGCTGCTCGGCGCCGGCCTGCTGTGGTTCGGCTGGTTCGGTTTCAACGCCGGCTCGGCCCTCGGGGCCAGCAACTCGGCGGCCTTCGCGTTCGTCAACACCAACACCGCCACCGCGGCTGCTCTCCTCGCCTGGATCGGTGTCGAGAAGCTGCGTGACGGCAAGGCGACGACGCTCGGTGCCGCTTCCGGCGCCGTAGCCGGCCTGGTGGCCATCACTCCCGCGTGTGGCTACGTCAGCCCGATGGGCTCCCTCGCCATCGGCCTGATCGCTGGCGGTGCCTGCGCGCTCGCCACCTCCATCAAGGGCAAGGTCCGCATCGACGACGCGCTCGACGTCGGCGCTGTCCACCTCATCGGCGGCGTGCTCGGCGCACTGCTGATCGGCTGGTTCGGTGACAGCCACACCGGCGGTGCCAACGGCGTCTTCCGCGGCGGCGGCTTCTCGCTGCTGGGCAAGCAGGCCTTCGCCGTCCTCATGACGGTCGGCTACTCGGCCATCGTCACGACCATCCTGGCTGTCGGCATCAACCTGGTCTGGAAGATGCGGCTCAACGAGGAGGACGAGCAGGAGGGGATGGACTCTGTGCTGCACGGCGAGACGGCGTACGACAACAGCATGGCGTTCGGCTCCAACGGCGCGCTGTCCGAGGTCCGGGCCGGTGCGCTCAAGCGCGAGGAGGTCTCGGCATGAGGCTCGTGACGGCAGTCATCAAGCCGTTCAAGCTCGACGAGGTGAAGGCGGCGCTCGAGACCTTCGGCGTGGCCGGCATGACTGTCAGCGAGGTGCAGGGCTACGGGCGCCAACGCGGGCACACCGAGGTCTACCGCGGCGCTGAGTACCAGGTCGACTTCGTGCCCAAGATCCGGGTCGAGGTCATCGTCGACGACGACGACGCCGACGACGTCGTCGAGGTGATCGTCAAGTCCGCCTCCACCGGCAAGATCGGTGACGGCAAGGTCTGGACGACGCCCGTTGAGAGCATGGTGCGGGTCCGCACCGGCGAGCGCGGGCGCGACGCCCTGTGAGACAGCACGACATCGCGCGTGCGCGCTGAGCTCGCAAAGCTGAAGGGCCGGTCCGACCTCGTCGGGCCGGCCCTTCGGCGCGAACTCGTCATGGCTGCCGACAGCTGGTTGGCCGAGCTGTTCGGCGACCCCGGCCCAGGGCTGGCCCTCATCGCAGTAGGTGGCTACGGGCGTCTCGAGCCGGCGCTCGCCAGCGACCTTGACCTGGTGCTGCTGCACGAGGGCCGGCGGCGCGACGTCGCCGAGGTCGCCGACCGGCTCTGGTACGCGGTCTGGGACTCGGGCATCGGGCTCGACCACAGCGTCCGCACGCAAAGCGAGGCCCGCGGCGTGGCCGCTGGCGACCTGCGCGCCGCCCTCGGCCTGCTCGATGCGCGCCTCGTAGCGGGTGATGCCGAACTGGCTGCCAAGCTCGTCGGCCAGGTACGCAGCGACTGGCGCTCCTCGGCCCGCAAGCGGCTGCCCGAGCTCGCCGCAGCCGTCGCGGATCGGGCGACGACCTGCGGCGAGATCGCCTTCCTGCTCGAGCCCGACATCAAGGAGGCCCGCGGCGGCCTGCGCGACATCGAGGCGCTCCGGGCACTGGCGCTGGCGCAGGTCGCCGCTCAGCCGGGCGAGGCCGTCGTGTCAGCGCGGGATGTGCTGCTCGACGTCCGCGGTGAGCTGCACCGCCGCACTGGCCGCGACGCGCTGCTGCTGCAGGAGCAGGAGTCCGTGGCGCAGGCGCTGGGGATCGACGGCGGCGCCGACGGGCTCGCACGCGAGGTGGCGACGGCCGGCCGGTCGGTGGCGTGGGCGTGGGACACCGCCTGGCATCGTGCCGCTCGGGCCGTCACTCCCCCGCGTCGGCTCGGTGGCCGCCGGTCGGTGCGCCGCCCGCTCGACGTCGACGTCGTGGAGCAGGACGGCGAGGTCGTCCTCGCGACAGCCGCGCGACCGGCGGAGGACCCGGGGCTGGTGCTGCGGGTCGCCCGCGCGGCAGCCCACAACGACCTGGTCATCGCGCCATACACGCTGGAGCGGCTGGCGACCGAGTGCCCGCCGCTGACCGTGCCGTGGCCGCCGTCAGCCCGCGACGACCTTGTTGGCACCCTGGCCGCCGGCCCCGCCGCCGTCTCAGTGCTCGAGTCGCTCGACCAGGTGGGCCTGCTCGTGCGACTGCTGCCCGAGTGGGCCAACGTGCAGACCAAACCCCAGCGCAACCCCTACCACCGCTTCACTGTCGACCGGCACCTGCTCGAGGCCGCGGCCGGGGCGGCCGGCCTGACCCGGCGGGTGGCGCGCCCCGACCTGCTGCTGCTCGGAGCCCTGCTGCACGACATCGGCAAGGGCCGGCCGGGCGACCACACCGAGGTCGGCATCGAGCTGGTCCGCGAGCTGGGGCCGGCGATGGGGCTGCCGCGCTCCGACGTCGAGGTGCTCGTGGCCCTCGTCCGCCACCACCTGCTGCTGCCCGACGTAGCCACCCGGCGCGACCTCGACGACACGCAGACGATCGAGCGCGTCGCCGGGCTCGTCGGCGATGCCCTGGTGCTCGACCTGCTGGCCGCACTCGCCGAGGCCGACGGACGCGCGACCGGAGCCACCGCCTGGACGCCGTGGAAGGCCGGGCTCGTCGCCGACCTGCACCGGCGGGTCGCTGCGGTGCTACGCGGCAGCGGAGCTCCCCCACCACCCGAGCCCGGCCCGGAGGACATCGAGCGGCTGCGGCGCACGGGCGGGGTCGCCGTCGAGGTGGCCCCGGACGGAGCAGATGGCGCCACCGTCGTCGTCACGGCGCCGGACCAGGTGGGCCTGTTCGCCGCCATCAGCGGTGTCGCGGCCCTGCACCGGCTCGACGTGCGCCGCGCATCGGCACGCAGCGTGAAGGGCCGGGCGGTGACGGAGCTGGCCGTCGGTCTGCGGTACGGGCGCGACCTGCCCTCGACCGACAGGTTCGCCCGTGACGTGCAGCGTGCGCTCGACGGCGAGCTGGTGCTGACGACCAAGCTGGACGAGCAGGAGCAGCTCTACGCCCGGCGCCGCAAGGGACCCGAGCCGGCCGCGGCCCAGGTCCGGTTCGACGACGTGCCCGCGGACGCCACTGTCGTCGAGGTTCGCGCCCCGGATGGGGCGGGCGTGCTGCACCGCGTGGTGTCGGCGCTGACCGCGTGCGACCTCGACGTGCGCACCGCCCTCGTGTCCACGCTGGGGGTCGACGTCGTCGACGCCTTCTACGTGACCACGACGTCAGGCGAGGCGCTGCCGACCGGGCCGGCCCGGGAGCGAGTCGCGCGCGAGGTGCTGGCCGCACTTGCCTGAGCCAGCGGCGGGGCTACTGGTAGGTGATCAGCTCGGGCTGCGGGCGCAGCGCCATCGCCTGGTCCGGCGTCATCGGCGGGGTGTCCAGGCGGGGGAAGATCTTGTAGCCGTTGTGGAACGGCGGGTTGACGGCGAGCGCGCCATACACGCTGGTCTTGAGCCCGGGGCCGCCGAGCCCGTCCATGTGGAAGCTGACAGCGATCCCGCGCGGCACCGCCACGGCCTCGCGGTCGGGCAGCATGTCCCGCCGGAACTGGTGGACGATCATCAGCTTCTCCGGCAGCTTGCCGGCCCGGACGATCCCGGCGAGGTAGTTACCCACCGCGTTGACCTCGGCGGCGCTGCTGTGCCCGGTCCCCTGGTAGGGATGCTGGCCCCCGGGCGTGCGCCACTCGGCATCGAGCCCCACGCCCACGTCGGGCTGGCGCAGCAGGGCCTCGTACCGGCGGACCTGGGACAGGAAGTCGTCGGTCCCCGGCTGGAAGTCCAGCACCAGCAGCATCTGGTGCGCGCGGGCGACGTCGAGGTAACGCTGAACGACGGCCGGGTCGAGCTTCTGGCTGTACGACCCGTCGGGCCCGGGCCGGCGCGTGGCGTCGGTGACGATCAGCTCGAAAGCCGGCAGGACGGGCCGCCCGTAGCCGGCATACGCATCCGCCTGGCGCTGCAGGGCGGCCGCCGCCTCGTCGAGATGGTTGACGTCGATCAGCCCGATGCCGCCGGGGTAGCCCTCGCCGTAGTAGGCGACGACCCGGTAGCGGGGGAAGAACGTGCGGCCTCCGCGCGGGAGCCCGGCCGGCGCGGGTGGCGGAGCCGGTGCAGTCGGTCGGGTGACTGTCGGCGTCGCGGATGCGGGCGCAGGCGCCACCGTGCGCACCGCCGTGGCTGCTGATCCGGACGGCGTGCCCGTGGAAGGTGACGCCGCCGCGTCGGTCCGGGCCGTCGATCCGCCCGAGCATCCCTGCACACCGATCAAGGCGGCGACGCCAGCGGCGGCGGCGAGCGACGCGGCAGCCCCGCGCGCACGGCGAGCAGAGACGGGCACGCCGCCAGACACTAGCCACCGGCGATGCGGACACATCCCCCGCCGCCGCTGACACCGCAGCCGAGTGAGCATCGCCACGGGTAGGGCCTGTCCGGCCGGGGCGTCCCGGTAGACTTCCGTCCGCACTGGGAGGCTTCGCCTAGTCTGGTCTATGGCGCCGCACTGCTAATGCGGTTTGGGGCTTCAACCCCATCCCGGGTTCGAATCCCGGAGCCTCCGCCCAGGTCAGCTCACCGGTCGACCACCTGGAGGCGGACGTGCGCAGCGACGAGGCCCGCGATGCCGGCTACCTGCTCGGCGAGGCGCTGGGCACGACCACCCGCAGCATCGGTCAGGTGCACGACGCCGTCGGCGCGCGCGTATTCAGGCTGCTCGGCCGTCCCGCCCGGCCCGTGCAGCTGGTGCACGACGGCATCGCGAAGTCGGTCTACGGCATCGTCCGGCAGGGCACCCGGGTGGCGCCGCGGGTAGGCGGGCTGGTCGCCGCGCGGCACCGGCCGCCGAATGCCCCGTCGGTGGCCGACAGCCGGGCCGGCAACGCTGTTCTCGGCGCCCTGAACGGGGCCTGGGGTGACGCCATTGCTGCCCGCTACCGTTCCCTCGCCTACGGGATGGACGTCCGGGTCGACGGGCGCAACGTGCCGGTGGCTCCGGGGCCGATGGCCGAAGGCTTCCCGACTGCGAGTGCGCGCATCGTCGTGTTCCTGCACGGGCTGTGCGAGACCGACGACTCCTGGCACGCCGGATCGCAGAAGTACTACGGCGATGCGACAACCAGCTTCGGCTCGCGCCTGCAGGAGGAGCTCGGCTGGACGCCCGTCTACCTGCGCTACAACACCGGGCTGCATATCTCCGACAACGGCCGGCGGTTCGCCTACCTCATGCAGGCGCTCGTCGACAGCTGGCCGGTACCCGTCGAGGACATCGCCCTGGTTGGGCACTCGATGGGCGGGCTGGTGATGCGCAGCGGCTGCCACTACGCGACCCTGCACAACGAACAGCTGCACAACGAGCAGCTGCACAACGAACAGCGAGCCGAGGAGCAGTTGGGCACGAGCACCGGCGCCGGGGCGGCGGCGCCGAACACATCGACGCAGCTGACCTGGACCGACGAGCTGCGCCACGTGTTCAACCTCGGGACGCCCCACCTCGGCGCCCCCCTCGAGGCCCGTACGGCGAAGGTGTCAGCCCGGCTCGCCCGGCTGCCCGAGACCGCCCCCGCCGCCCGGCTGCTCAACTCGCGCAGCCTCGGGGTGAAGGACCTGCGCCACGGTTCGCTGCTGGACGAGGACTGGGCCGACATCGACCTCGACACCCACCTCGATGACAGCTGCGGCGACGTGCCGTTCCTGCCGACGGCGCACTACTACTTCATCGGTGCCACGCTGCACCAGTCCCCCGACCACCTGCTGTCGAAGGTGCTCGGCGACCTGCTCGTGTTGCTGCCGAGCGCCTCGGGGCAGGGCAAGGCGCGCTCGCTGCCGTTCGAGGTCGAGCGCGGGCGCCACATCGGCGGCCTCAACCACTTCCACCTGCTGAACCACCCGGCGGTGTACGAGCAGATCAGGACCTGGCTGATGGACCCACCGGCGCCGGAGACGACGCCGACCGCCGGCGAAGCAGCTGCCGCCGTGCAGGACGCTCAGAAGTAGTCGAGCAGCGCTGGCGTGGGGCCGGCGAAGGCGGCGTCGAGCACTGCCGCGGACGAGTTGTCCGATCCCTCCAGCAGCCCGGCACGGCGCAGCACGGCAGTGCCGGCGAACCCCGCAAAGAGCACGGCGAGCCCGCGCCGGTGCAGCCGCAGCGCCCCGGAACCGCCCGCCTCAAGCCGTCCGGCGCCGTCCTCGACCACGAGCCGGCAGGTCCGCCCCGGCAGACCCAGCAGGTCATCCGGCGCGAGGGTGAGGTCAGCGCTGCCCCGCACCGGCGCCGGCCAGCCGCGGGCGGCGATCGCAGCCTCGGCGTCGAGCACCCGCAGCATCCACGGCTCGCTGGACTCCTCGATGCGGGCGCGGTCGGGCAGTAGCAGGTCGACCGCATCCACCGGCGGCAGCCGCAGCACGACCGACGGCGTCACCGACGCCCAGGAGCCGAGCATCGCGAGGAACGCGGTGGTAGCCCGGCCCGTGGTGGCCAGCAGTTCGTCGACCCGCAGCACAGCGTCGGGGCTGTAGCCCCGGCCGCGGTGCCAGGAGCAGTAGCCCTCGACCTGGTGGCCGGGTCCGACCGCGAGGCTGACACCGTCGTGGCCGCCGATGACCGACGCGGGGCTGACATCGAACCGCGGCGCCTCGCGCACAGCCATCCCGTTGCCCGCCTGCGCGACCGCGTCGTAAACGGCGCGGACCGCGGCGGCGTCGGCAGGACTGTCAGGGGATGCGGCCCGCAGCGTCACGTCGCCCGGCATCCGGACCCGGGCCAGCGCAGGGGCTGGGAACCGCCAGGTTGCGAGGGTGCCGACGTGCTCGAACCCCAGCCCGCGGTAGAGCTGAGGCGCCGTCGCGAACAGCGAGGCGAGCACGGCCCCGCGGTCGCGAGCCTCGCCGAGCAGGTGCCGCAGGAGGGTGCGGGCGAGCCCGGTCGAGCGGGCCTCGGGCGCCACCGCCACGCCCGCCACGCCGGCGACGGACACGGGTCGCCCACCGAACCACTGCCGCTGGTCCCACTCCGACGCCTTCGCGAGCAGGCCGCCGGTGGGGTCGAAGGCGCCGTAGCGACACAGCGCGGGCAGCGGGTCACCCGCCCCCGGTGGCGGCATCGGCTCGCCGCCGAAGGCGATGCGACTGAGCGCGAGCGCCGCCTGCTTGTCACCGCGTTCCGAGCAGCCGCACGACGGGCTCGCCGGCTGTCGCGGTACTCACTGCCGGGACGCTACGGCGTGCTCCGGCGGCCAGGCGGAGACGGCGCCATCGGTAGGCTGGCTGGGGCGCGCAGCGGAGCGTCTACGCAGGTCAGGGGGCGGTGTGAGCACATCCCGTCGCGCCTGGCTCGTCTGGTCGCTCGGCGTGCTCGCCTACGCGGTCGCCGTCTTCCAGCGCGCGTCGCTCGGCGTCGCCGGGCCTGCTGCGCAGCACCGCTTCGGTGCCTCGGCGGCTGCCCTGTCGCTGTTCGCCGTGCTGCAGCTGGCCGGCTACGCGTCGCTGCAGGTCCCCGTCGGCGCCGTGCTCGACCGCCTGGGCTCCCGCGTGATGATCGCCGGCGGTGCGCTGCTCATGGCCGCCGGTCAGCTCGCGCTCGCACTGGCCACGACCCTGCCCGTCGCCATCGGGGCCCGGGTGCTGGTCGGGGCCGGGGATGCCATGACCTTCGTCAGCGTGCTGCGGATCGTTGCCGTCTGGTTCGAGCCGCGCCGCGTCCCGGTCGTCACCCAGCTGACCGGCATCCTCGGCCAGCTGGGGCAGGTCGCTGCCGCCTACCCCCTCGTCGCGCTGCTGGGTCACGTCGGCTGGACCGGGTCGTTCCTCGGCGCGGCCGGTGCCGGGCTGCTGGCGGCCGTCCTCGTGCTCGTCGCGCTCGCCGACACCCCACCGAGCCATCCGGCGGCCCGGGTCAAGGACGCCGCCGAGATGCGGGCCGACCTGCGGCACGCCTGGCACGAGCCCGGCACCCGACTCGGGCTGTGGACCCACTTCACGTCCCAGTTCTCCGGGGTCTCGTTCGCGCTGCTGTGGGGCTACCCCTTCCTCGTCAACGGCGAGGGCGTGTCCCCCGGCACCGCGGCCGCCCTGCTCACCGTGCTCGTACTGAGCGGCATCGTCGTCGCCCCAACCCTCGGCCACCTTGCCTCCGGCTGGCCGATGCGCCGCTCTGTGCTGGTGTTCGCCATCGTCGGCAGCAGCGCGCTGGTCTGGACAGCGGTGCTCGCCTGGCCCGGGCGCGCGCCGCTCGCTCTGCTCTTGCTGCTGGTGGTCGTCCTGTCGAGCAACGGGCCCGGCTCCATGTTGGGGTTCGACTACGCCCGCTCGTTCAACCCGGCCGAGCGCCTGGGTAGCGCCAGCGGCATCGTCAACGTCGGCGGCTTCGTCGCATCGCTGACCCTGATCCTGCTGGTCGGGCTGGTCCTCGACGCCCTGACCCCGCACGGCAGGACGGCCAACCTGCACGCCTTCCGCGTGGCGTTCCTGCTGCAGTACCTGCTCTGGGCGGTGGGGCTCGCGGGGGTGCTGCGCGGGCGCCGCGCGGTGCGGGCCCGGCTCGTCGACGAGGGGACGCCGCTCGCCGACCCGTTGCACGTCGCCGTCGCCCGGCGGTGGCGCGACCGCGCAGCCTCCTGAGCTGCCATCTCGCCACTACGCATCCCGTCACACGCAAGCGGGCCCGCGGCGGTTGACGCCGCGGGCCCGTGAGCGGGTGGTGCGCCTACTGCCGAAGCACCTCGGCGAGCTTGGTCAGCTCGTCGGCGACCGACATCGGGACGATGTAGCCGTCCTGCTTCTCGATCTCGTCGATGTGCTCGGCGATGTCCTCGGCGGTCGGCTTGGCGTCCTTGCCGGCGTACCAGCCGGGGGCGAGGCCGACGAACACGCGGGCGTAGCGGCCGGCGACGGCCGAGAAGACCTCGTGGCTGAAGGTGCAGTTCTCGCTGGACAGGTAGGTCACCATCGGGGTCACCAGGCCGGGATCGAGCTGGTCGGCCATCGCGCCGAGGATCTGCTCGGTCATGCGGGTCAGAGCCACCGGCATGATCACGTTGGAGTTGATGCCGGCCCGCGCGCCCTCGACGGCGAGCACGTTCGACAGCCCGACCAGGCCCATCTTGGCCGCGCCGTAGTTGGTCTGGCCGAAGTTGCCGAACACGCCGGCGTTGGAGGCAGTGAACACGAAGCGGCCGTAGCCGTTCTCCTTCATCACCTTGAACGCGGGCTGGCTGACGTAGAAGGCGCCCTTGAGGTGCACGTCGAGCACGGCGTCGAGGTCCGGCCACTCCAGCTTGGGGAAGGTCTTGTCCCGCAGGATGCCGGCGTTGTTGATGACGATGTCGACCTTGCCGAAGCTGTCGACGGCGGTCTTGATGATGCTCTCGCCGCCCTCGGGCGTGCTGACCGAGTCGTGGTTGGCAACCGCCGTGCCACCTGCCGCAGTGATCTCGTCGACGACCTTCTGCGCGGCGCTGTCATCGCCGCCGACGCCGTTGACGGTGCCGCCCAGGTCGTTGACGACAACCTGCGCACCGCGGGCAGCGAGGTCGAGCGCGTAGGTGCGACCCAGGCCGCCGCCGGAGCCGGTGACGATCGCAACGCGCCCGTCGAAGGAGATCTCGCTCATCGTGTCCTTTACATGTCGCAACTCTGTAGCCGCGGGGCGCGGCGCTTCTTGTCGCAGCTGGGCAGCGCTCACGGCACGTCGCCGGCTACCCGCGCTGTCGCAGGATAGGTGACGGCATCCGCACGCGTACCGCCCGTGGCGCGGAGGTGACGGCTGCCACGTGGCGAGTGCCATCGGCGAAACTGCAGTCCTCCTCCGGCCGGGAAGCCCGATACGCCGGGAATGCCCCAGGCTGCGAGACCGCGGCGGCACGAGGATGCCTGCAGTTCGAACGCCGCCTGCTACGCCAGCCGGTCCTCGAGCCACCGGCTGATGCGTGGCTGCGCCCGCAGGCCGCCGCGCAGGCTGTGGTCGGCTCCGGCCTCCTCGACAACCTCGATGTCGTCCGATGCCGCGACCTCGAGCAGCTGGCGGCGCACGGCGCCGGCGTCACCGAACGCATCGCGCGTCCCCTGCACGACCAGCACGGGCACGCCGGCGCCGGCCAGCTCGGGCAACCGCGTCCGGTGGGGGCTCGGCGGTGGATGCAGCGGGAACGCCAGCGCGAGCACCCCGACCGCCCCCATCGTGAGCGCTGTCCGGCAGGCCACGCGTGCCCCGCTGCTGCGGCCGCCGGTGACGAGCGGCACGTCCGCGAGCGCCGGCTCGGTCCGCACCCCGGCGACACACGCCTGCCATGCCTCGTCCAGTCGGGCCGCGGGAGCCGGCGCGCGACGGCCGGCCACCCGGTAGGGCTGCTCCGTCCGGATGGCTGCCATCCCATGTCGAGAGCGAGGGTGCGCACGGCCAGCAGGTCGGGCGCATCCGGCCCACCGCCCGCGCTGTGGCCGAGCATCAGCACACCCCGCGGGCCGGCGGCCGGCAGCGCGATGTGGAGCCGGGCCGGCCCGGAGGGCGTCCAGATCTCCCAGATGCGCTCGGGCGGACCGGCCCCTACCAGCGCCTCAGAACGCTCCTCAGGCAGCGAGGTGCTCGCGGAAGAATCCGTCGATGCGGCGCCACGCGTCCGCGGCCGAGGCCGGCTCCGGGCCGACTTTGAGTACCCGCTCCACCGGTTGCAGCCACCGCGGTCCGGCGGGTGCGTCGTTCAGGAACGAATGCCCGGCGTTCGGGTACTCCTTAACGTCGTTGGGCACGCCGGCGCTGGTCAGCGCCCGCTGTAGCTTGGCAGCGGAGCCGCGCAGGACGTCCTTGCCGCCGTACGAGGCGACCACCGGGCACGCACCGGTGACCGCGCTCTGCAGGTCCTTGGGCAGCGCGCCGTAGTTCGGCGCGGCGACGTCGAACCCGCGCTTGGCGGTCAGCAGCGCGAACGCGCCGCCCATGCAGAAGCCGATGACGCCGACCTTGCCGCTGCAGTCGTCCTGGGCCAGCAGCCAATGGCGCGATGCCTCGATGTCGTTGAACGGCCGTCCGCTGCCCTTGGCCATGGCACGGAAGGTCGAGACCAGGCACCGGCGGGCGCCACCGTCGCTGAACAGGCCCGGCAGCACGGCCAGGTAGCCGAGCGAGGCGAGATGGTCCGCCTGCCGGCGCATTACATCGTCCAGCCCGAACAACTCGTGCACGACGACGACGCCCGGCCACGGGCCGTTGCCCGAGGGGCGGGCGACGTACCCGGTGAGGTTCCGGGACGTACCCGTGACTCCTTCGACGGACGACAGGTCGACCTCGGCCATGGGACTCCTTCCGCGCGCCCCCGCCGGGCGCGTCCTGTCCGCAGCGTAGGACGCGGCAGCATCCCCGGGGCCACCGCGCAACTCGCCGCCCGGCGTGTGGCAGCGTCGGGTGCAGGTCAGACTGACCCGGGTGGCCGTTCACGGTCGCGTGATGAGCTGGAGGCAGGCATGCACGAGGTGCGCGGCGTCATCGCCCGGGGCAAGGGTGAGCCGGTCCGGGTCGAGACCGTCCTCGTGCCCGAGCCCGGGCCCTTCGAGGCCTTGGTCGACGTCGAGGCCTGCGGCGTCTGCCATACCGACCTGCACTACCGCGAAGGCGGCATCAACGAAGAGTTCCCCTTCCTGCTCGGCCACGAGGCCGCAGGGAAGGTCAGCGCGGTCGGTGAGGGGGTGGAGGACGTCGCGCCCGGAGACTTCGTCGTCCTCAACTGGCGGGCGGTCTGCGGGCGCTGCCGGGCCTGTCGTCGAGGCCGCCCCTGGTACTGCTTCGACACGCACAACGCCACGCAGACGATGACGCTGGCGGACGGGACCGAGCTCTCCCCCGCCCTGGGGATCGGCGCCCTCGCGGACAAGACCCTGGTGCATGCCGGGCAGTGCACGAAGGTCGACCCGGAAGCGCCCGCGACTGCCGCCGGGCTGCTCGGCTGCGGGATCATGGCCGGAGCGGGCGCCGCGCTGAACACCGGCGGCGTCACCCGCGGGGACTCGGTTGCGGTGTTCGGCTGCGGCGGCGTCGGGATGGCCGCAGTCGCCGCATCCGCCCTGGCTGGGGCGAGCATCGTCATCGCCGTCGACGTCGACCCACGCAAGCTCGACGCCGCCCGGGGCTTTGGCGCGACGCACGTCGTTGACGCCCGTAGCGAGGACCCGGTCGAGGCGATCCGCGGCTACACCGGCGGGTTCGGCGCCGACGTCTGCATCGACGCCGTCGGCCAGCCGCGGACCTACGAGCAGGCCTTCCACGCCCGCGACCTCGCCGGCACCGTCGTGCTCGTCGGGGTGCCAACACCGGAGATGCGCCTCGACATGCCGCTGCTCGACTTCTTCAGCCACGGCGGCACCCTGAAGTCCTCGTGGTACGGCGACTGCCTGCCCTCGCGCGACTTCCCGATGCTCATCGACCTCTACCGCCAGGGCCGGTTCGACCTCGATGCGTTCGTCTCCGAGACCATCGGGCTCGACGATGTCGAGGAGGCGTTCGCGAAGATGGGCCGGGGCGACGTGCTGCGGTCTGTCGTCGTGCTGTGAGCGGTGACCTGCTGTGAGAGGTGACCTGCTGTGAGGGATCACAGGGCTGTGACCCGGGACGGGGCCGAGCCCGCGCGGGTCGGCCATCTGGTCACGTCCGGGACCTTCAGCCTCGACGGCGGCACGTGGGACGTCGACAACAACGTCTGGATCGTCGGCAACGACGCCGAGTGCATTGTCATCGACGCCGCGCACGACGCGCAGGCGATCCGGGATGCGGTCGGGGATCGGCGGCTGGTCGCCATTGTCTGCACCCACGCCCACGACGACCACGTCAACGCCGCCCCGGCGCTCGCCGACGCCACTGGCGCGCCGATCTGGCTCCACCCGGCCGACCGCGTGCTCTGGGACATGACCCACCCCCAGCGCGCGCCGGACGCGCCGCTCGCGGACGGGCAGGAGATCGCGGTCGGTGGCACGACCCTGCGCGTGCTGCACACTCCCGGCCACGCCCCTGGATGCATCAGCCTCTACGTGCCCGACCTGAGCGCCGTGTTCAGCGGGGACACCCTGTTCTCAGGCGGCCCCGGGGCCACGGGCCGGTCGTACTCGGACTTCGACACCATCGTGTCGTCCATCCGCTCGAAGCTGCTCACCCTGCCGCCGGGAACAGTCGTGCACACCGGGCACGGCCCCGACACGACGATCGCCGCCGAGGCCGCCGGCGCCGACGGCTGGAGCAAGCCGGAGTAATCGGCGTCACGCGCCTGGCCGCGCGTCGGCGGAAGGTGCGGCACCCGCGGGGCGTTCCAGTCGTTGAGCATTCCGTCAGGGCTGCCTCTGCCGATGACGGTGGAGACGAGGAGGTGCGTGATGATCGATCCGGAGACGCTGGTCGAGGTGCTGCCCGACGAGCCTCAGCTCGACAAGCCCGTGCTCGTGCAGGCCCTCGACGGCTTCATCGACGCCGGCAACGCTCGCCACCTGGCCCGCCAGCACCTCCTCGACACCCTCGAGCACCGCGTGGTGGCGCGCTTCGACGTCGACCAGGTGCTCGACTACCGCGCCCGCCGACCGCTGATGGTCTTCGACCGCGACCACTGGGAGTCCTACACCGACCCCCAGCTGGTGGTGCGCGAGGTCAAGGACGGCGCGGGCACCCCGTTCCTCATGCTCGATGGACCCGAGCCTGACGTGCAGTGGGAGCGGTTCGTCGCAGCGGTGCAGGGGCTCGTCGAGCGCTGGGATGTCGGGCTCGTCGTCGGCCTCAACGCCATCCCCATGCAGGTCCCGCACACTCGCCCGGTCGGCATGATCAACCACGCGACACGGCCGGAGCTGATCGGCGGCTCGCAGGCGTGGTTCGACAAAGTGTCGGTGCCCTCGAGCGTTGGTCAGCTGCTGGAGTTCCGGCTCGGGCAGTCCGGCCGCGACGCCATCGGCGTGACCGCGCAGGTGCCGCACTACCTCACCCAGACCGAGTATCCGGCGGCGTCGGTGGCGCTGCTCGATGCCGCGTCGCGCTACAGCGGGCTGTCGCTGCCGACTGATGCACTGCGGGCCGCTGCGGCCGAGAACCGGGTGTCGATCGACGGCCAGGTTGCCGACTCGCCGCAGGCCGCTGGTGTGGTCGAGGCCCTGGAGAGCCAGTACGACTCGTTCGTCGCCGGCCAGGCACGCACGCTCCTCGCCGAGCCGGGCGAGCTGCCCACGGCGGACGAGCTGGGGGACGAGTTCGAGCGGTTCCTGCGGGACCAGACCGGCCACGACACCGGCGGCGACGCGCGCGGTTAGTGCGCGGGAGTCGCACGACGTCCCAAGATCGACACAACCCAATCGGTTGCGCCTTCCATAAGGGGACGAAAGGGGCGCCGGACGGGGCCGATGTGTTGATTGCGGCCTGCTGACTCGTCCCGTCGAGGCCTGTGGATAACTGGCTCGGCGTCCGGTCGAGGTCAGGCACGCTCCCTGCATGGTTCTGGGGGGTGCGTGAGCGGCGGGCAGGTGCTCGTCCCGTCGCGGCAGTTCACCGCTCCGGCCGCTCCGCACGGAGACCCCGCCGCTCCCACCGCGATAGCAGGTGCGTTCCGCTCGCTCGCCAGTGAGGTCCGCGCCGGTCGGCAGCAGCTTGACCCTGTCTTCATCGACCTCGGCATCACGTGGCACGGCGACGGCCAGCGCTCCAGCCAGCATCCGGTCGAGGTCGTCGCCGCTGATGCCGAGAGAGTTGCCGCCGGGCTCGACCAGGCCGCCACCGAGCTCGACCGGTACGCCGCGGTGCTCGCCCGCGCTCAGCATTCACATCACTTCTCGTGGGGCAAGTTGCTGAAGGTCGGGGCGGTCGTCGTCGTGTCCGCCGGGCTGGTCGTGGTCACGGTCGGCGCGGCAGCACCTGAAGTAGCCGCGGCCGACGCGCTGATCGTGGGCGGCGAGCTCGGCACGATGACCGCCGCCGCCGGGTCAGCCACCGCAGCCGCGGGGAGCAGCGCAGGTGCGCTCATGTCCGCAGCGCGCGTCCTGATGTCACTGCGGGGGCTGGCCGCCGCGGTACGCCCCACGTTGCCCTGGGCCGTGGGCTTCTCCGGTCTGGACGCCGCAGAGCAGGAGTGGTCGCACGGTCACCTCGACCTGGGGCGCCTCGCGACCGAGTTCGGTATCAACCTGGTTCTGCCGTCCGCCATCGGCAAGGCGGGTGGAGCGATCCGCGGCGCAGCCTCCCTCGCCGATCACCCGGTGGCAGCGGCAGCCGCCGGGCACTTTGTCGCTGGAGGTGTCGCTGGCGGCGCCGAGGTGGTGCGTGAGCAGCTCGAGCACGGCCACGTGTCGGCAGCCGACGTCGCCATGAGCGCCGGGCTGGGCGCCGGCCTCTCGGCGGCGGGGGGCGTCGGGCGGCCCCTGAAAGATGGCGCCGGTGCAGCGGAGCAGCGCGTCACGGTGCCTGCCGGGGCCGGTGAGGATGTGGAGACGCGTGGCACTGGCGGCACGGGCAGTCCGGCTGCACCCCCGGAGCGGCCGCCGGTCGCAGACACACCCGTGCCCGTGGGCCAGTCCGCAGTGCACGCGCTTGAGGACCCGATCGACCTCCGCGCGCACGAGGGCAAGGGCCTGGGTCATACGATCAAGAAGCACGTCGGCAAGACCCGCGAGTACCTGCAGATGCGTCTCGACAACGGCAGCGGCGATGCCAAGTCGACCTTCTTCACGTTGGAGGGCGCCAACGCCGCCGTCCAGCGCGTCCTCCGTGCCCACGCCGACGAAGTCCGCGCCTACGCGGGCCTTGCTGAGGATCAAGAGGCGCTCATTCTGCGGGCCCCGGCGCAGGCTGGCGAGGGCTGGATCTTGACTCGGGACGGCGCCACACCAGACCCGACCAGCGTCTTCGTCATGGTGAGCAAGACCCGGGGGCGCACCTTCATCGCGACTGCCTACTTGGAGTGACAGTGTTCGACTTCCATGGCGACAAGCTGCTCGAGCAGGTTCTTGCCTGCTGCTTCTACCCGGACTGGGACGAGGACAAAGCGACGCCCTACCAAGCTCTAGACGACTACTTCGGTGGGATGCAATCGGGGAAAGAGCCGGAGACAGCCCGTCTCCTGCGCGAGATCGCGAGCAGGGACGACGCGGAGCTGCTGCAGGCCCTCCGCGCGTTTCACTGCTACCACGAGGACTCTTTCAGGGCAGACATAGCGCGACCGTTCGTGCTGACGTTGGTCGACTACCTCGAGACCGGCAGCCGTGCCGCGCGCTATGAACGCGACGCGCCTCACCCGCCCCGCGATCCCGAGCCCGAGGTCGTCACCGACCTCGGCGGGGCCTGGAGCGTCGCCTCAACCTTCGACGACATCGACCAGGCGAACCACGAGGTCGGACTCGCGCTCCGGGCCAACCGCGAGCTGGTCCTCGCCTTCGGCTATAACGAGCGACCCGACATTCCCACCCTGCGCACCCCAGTTGCCCAGCCCGTCGGCACCGTCATCCTGAACGATGGGCGCTTCGTCCGCGGGCGCACCGCGGTCGCCGTCCTACGGCACAGGCCGGACGGCAGCGACTACGTCCACACCAGCTACCTCGAGGCCGAGGTCGACGACGGCCCCGACCCGCGCAGCGACTACCCGCTCCTGCACCTGTACCTCGACGGCTACCTGCATCAAGACTGGCCGGACGACTACGGCACTTGGGAGCTGGCCTTCGACGCCTACTTGCGCAACCGCAGCGCGGACGAGCGCCGCGCCCTGCAGGCAGAGATCGCCCACCTGCGCGCCCAGCCCGACGCCGAGCAGACCGACGTCATCGTCCGCTGCCACAGCTACCTGGTCCCGTCCCACAAGGGCGAGGACGACAGCGAGTGGCTCGACGCCATCAGTCGGCGAGCGGCCGCATAGCACGGGCCCGCGGGCACCATGTACGGACCATGACCCTCGCCGTCGTCCGCCCCTCGCTGCGCGACCGGCTGCCCGCCGAGCCCGACCCCGACGCGGTGTTCGACGCGTTCTCCACCTGGACGCAGGAACAAGGCTTCGCGCTCTACCCCGCCCAGACAGAGGCGCTGATCGAAGTCGTCTCCGGCGCCAACGTCATCCTCTCAACACCCACCGGGTCGGGAAAGAGCCTGGTCGCCACGGGTGCGCACTTCGCCGCGCTCGCCGATGGCCGCCGCAGCTTCTACACCGCGCCGATCAAGGCGTTGGTGTCGGAGAAGTTCTTCGCCCTCATCGAGGTCTTCGGTCCGGACGCCGTCGGGATGATGACCGGCGACGCCGCCGTCAACCCCGAGGCGCCGATCATCTGCGCGACCGCCGAGATCGTCGCCAACCTGGCCCTGCGCCACGGCGCGGATGCCGACATCGGCGTGCTGGTCATGGACGAGTTCCACTATTACGCCGACCCCGAGCGCGGCTGGGCGTGGCAGGTTCCGCTGCTCGAGCTCGCGCGCGCTCAGTTCGTCCTCATGTCGGCCACTCTTGGCGACGTCAGCCGCTTCAAGGACGACCTGGCCGCCCGAACCGGCCGCCCCACGGCCGTCGTCAGCTCCGCCCAACGGCCCGTCCCGCTGCTGTTCGAGTACGTCCTCACGCCGCTGCACGACACCCTCGAGGAGCTGCTCGCCACCCATCAGGCGCCGATCTACGTTGTCCACCCGACCCAAGCCGCTGCAGTCGAGCGGGCGCAGGCGCTGATGAGCATCAACGTCTGCAGTCGTGAGGAAAAGGATGCGATTGCAGCACTGATCGGCGGCTTCCGCTTCACCTCCGGCTTCGGCGCCACCCTCTCGCGGCTGGTCCGGCACGGCATAGGCGTGCACCACGCGGGAATGCTGCCGCGGTACCGCCGCCTGGTCGAGACGCTCGCGCAGGCCGGCCTGCTCAAGGTCATCTGCGGCACCGACACGCTCGGCGTCGGCATCAACGTCCCCATCCGCACCGTGCTGTTCACCTCGCTGGCCAAGTACGACGGCACCCGCAACCGCCACCTCAAGGCACGCGAGTTCCACCAGATCGCGGGGCGTGCGGGCCGCGCCGGCTACGACACCATCGGCATGGTCGTAGTCCAGGCCCCCGAGCATGAGATCGAGAACGAGAAGGCGCTGGCCAAGGCGGGCGACGACCCGAAGAAGCGCCGCAAGGTCGTCCGCAGGAAGCCGCCGGAGGGCACGGTGTCGTGGACCCGCGCGACCTTCGACCGGCTCGTGGCGGCCGAGCCCGAGACGCTGACCTCGCACTTCCGGGTCAGCCACGCGATGCTGCTCAACGTCATCAGCCGACCCGGCGACGCCTTCGCGGCCATGAAACACCTGCTGACCGAGAACCACGACGCGCGCCCGGTGCAGCGCCAGCACATCCGCCGGGCCATCGCCATCTACCGCGAGATGCTGACTGCCGGGGTCGTCGAGCGGCTGCCGGAGCCTGACGCCGAGGGCCGGACCGTGCGCCTGACTGTCGAGCTGCAGCAGAATTTCGCGCTCGACCAGCCGCTGTCGCCATTTGCGCTCGCCGCGCTCGACCTGCTCGACACTGCTGCACCGACCTACGCGCTCGACGTGCTGTCCATCCTGGAAGCCACGCTCGAGAACCCGCGCCAGATCCTCGCTGCACAGCTGAACAAGGCCCGTGGTGAGGCGGTGGCGGCCATGAAGGCCGAAGGGATCGAGTACGAGCAGCGCATTGAGCTGCTCGATGACGTGACCTACGCCCAGCCCCTCGACGAGCTGCTCGCCGTCGCCTTCGAGGCCTACCGCGCGGGCCAGCCGTGGGTGGCCGACCACGAGATCGCGCCCAAGTCGATCGCCCGGGAGCTGTACGAGCAGGCGATGACGTTCGTCGACTACGTCGGGCTGTACGGGCTCGCCCGCTCCGAGGGGCTGCTGCTGCGCTACCTCGCCGACGCCTACAAGGCGCTGCGCCGCACCGTCCCGGCGCGGGCACGCACCGAGGAGCTCGACGACATCACCGCCTGGCTCGGTGAGCTGGTCCGGCAGGTCGACTCAAGCCTGCTGGACGAGTGGGAGCGGCTGCGCGACCCGTCCGAGCCCATCCCCGCGCCGGCGCAGGTGGACGAGCGACCGCCGCCCGTCACCGCCAACCACCGCGCCTTCCGTGTGCTGGTCCGCAACGCCCTGTTCCGCCGGGTAGAGCTGGCTGCACGCGGACGCTGGGAGGCGCTCGGCGAGCTGGACGGTCCCGACTGCTGGGATGCGGTGGCGTGGCGCGCTGCGCTGGAGCCGTACTTCGCGATGCACGCCGAGATCCAGACGGGCGCGGACGCGCGCGGCCCCGCCCTGCTGATGATCGACGAGCAGCCGGGGCGCTGGACCGTCCGCCAGATCATCGACGACCCCGCCGGCGACCACGACTGGGGCATCAGCGCCGAGGTCGACCTGGCGGCCTCGGACGAGGCAGGCACCGCCGTCGTCCGCATCACCGCCGTCGACCAGCTGTAAGCAGGCGCAACCTGAACCGGCCCGGCTCAGCTAGAGGTGGGAGGCTGGACGCGTGCCCGCTGTACCCGCCGTCCTGCGCGACTCGCTCGCCGTCGACAGGGGCGCCTTCCGGCCATTGCGGGGCCTTCGCTCAGCCCTCGCGGTGACGCTGGCACTTGGCATCGGCATCGCGCTCCGCCAGCCCGCAGCAGGGGTGCTCGCTACGGTCGGAGCGCTGACCGCCGGCACGGTGTCCCTGACGCAGGGCGCACGAACACCGTTCGCCCGGATGGCGCTGGCGGGGGCGGCCACGGCTCTGAGCACCACGGTCGGCAGCCTTACGGCGCACAACCTGGCGGTCGAGCTGGTCGCGCTCGCCGTGTGGGCGGCGGTAGCGGGCCTGCTCGCGGGATCGGGTCCGGCCGGGGCAGTCGTAGGCGTGCAGGCTGTCGTCGGACTGATCGTGCTCGGGCGCTTTCCCATGTCCGCGCTCGGCGCCGTCAGGTCGGGCGGCGAGGTGCTGCTGGGCACCGCCGTGCAGCTGCTGGTCTGTGCCGTGCTGCGGCCCCCTGCCCGTGACACCGTCGAGCGGCAGGCCCTCGCCGCTCTCGCCGACGACCTCGTGCGGTGGTGCCGGGAGCCGGACGGCACGTGGACGGGCCGCACGGCAACCGAGCTCGAGGAGGCTCGCGGCCTGCTCGACCGGCGGCCCGACGCGGCTGGCGCGGCGCCGCTGCGAGCCCTGCTGGTGAGCCTGTCGCGCAGCCGGCTGGAGGTCTCGGTGCTCGGCGTCGAGTACATCCGCGCGCCGAGCGAGCGCCGCAAGCACATCGGGTTGCTGCTCGCGGGGGCTGCCGACGACCTCGAGCGCCTGGCCGAAGCGCTGCGGAGTGGCCACAGCGATCCCGCCCGCGGTGACGAGGCCCTGTCCGCACTGCTGCGCGAGGATGCCGGGCCGCTGGCCCCGGGCGACCTCGCCGGCCGCCGGGCACGCGCGCTCGCTGGGCAGCTGCGCGGGGCTCGCGTCTCCCTGACCGACTGGGTGAGCACGCGTCCGCATCCGGGCGACCTGCTGCATGCGCCGCACCCGGTACGGCTCGAGCGGCTGCGGCAGACCGCATCCGCGGTCCGGCATCCCACCGAGGCAGCCGCGCGCCACGCGGTGCGGCTCGCCGTGCTGCTGCCGCTCGCCGAGGGACTGGCCCGGGTGCTGCCGCTGCAGCGCGGCTACTGGGTAGCGCTCACGGCTGTCGTGGTGCTGAAGCCGGACTACGTCAGCTCGGTCCGCCGCGGCTTCGGCCGCATGATCGGGACGCTGCTCGGCGTCGTCCCGGTCACGCTGGTCGTCGGCGTGCTGCACCCACGCGGGCTGCTGCTCATCGCCATCGTCGGCGTCCTGGCCTGGGCTGCCTATACGTCGTTCCAAGCAGGGTTCGCCCTGTTCTCGGCCTGGCTCGCGGCGCTCGTCGTCGTGCTGCTCGACGTCATCGCCCCCGGCGGAGGCTCGGTGGCGATCGAACGGGCTATCGACACCGTGCTCGGCGGCGCGATGGCACTCCTCGCTTTCCTGTTGCTGCCCGCGTGGGAGGGGCCGGCAGTGCGGCACGCGGTCGCCGCCCTGGTCGAGGCCGAGGACCGCTACGCCGCATGCCTGCTCGCGGCCTACGGCGGGGAGCCGCCGTCACGGGAGGAGCTGGCGCGGCTGGCCGGCGTCGCGCGGGAGGCGCGCAAGACGGCCGAGGCGTCGGTCGAGCGTGCCGCGGCCGAACCAGCGCGTTCCGGCAGCCCAGAGCACGTCGACGTCGCCCGCAACGCCCTCGCGAGCACGACTCGGATGGCAAGCAGCCTGCGCGTGTTGCACGCGCAAGCTGTCGAGGGCGTGCCGCAGCCGCTGCCGCCGGACCTGCTCGGCGCTTTCGCCACGCAGCTGCACGAGGCTCTCGGCATTGCCGTTCGTCGGCTGCGCGGCGAGCCCGACGAGGCTGGGCTGCCTGAGCTGCGGGAAGCGGTTGACCACCTCACGGGGGTCGCCGATGACGCCCCCCTGCCGCGGCGCGTCATCGCACGCGAGGCGAACGAGCTCGTGGACGCCGTCGACACTCTGTTGTTCGCCGTCGGCGCGCGGACGAGCCGGGACGCTGCCATCACCTGATCGGATGCACCCCGCCAGCGCGGTTGATGCGGTCAGGCGTGCAGCAGCCCCTTCAGGTCGGCACACGTCGTCCGGATGGCCTCCGCGCACGCGGGCGACAGCCCGGCGAGATCGAAGAAGCCGTGGATGAGGCCGTCGAAGCGATGCGAGACGACCTGCACGCCTGCCTTCTCGAGGGCCTCCGCGTAGGCCTCTCCCTCGTCGCGCAGCGGGTCGAACTCGGCGGTGACAACGACAGCGGGCGGCAGGCCTTCGAGCTTGCCGAAGGCTGGGGAGAGCCGCGGGTCGGTGTGGTCGGCATCGGCGGCGTAGTTCTCCCCGAACCAGCGCATGTCGTCGGAGGTGAGGAAAAAGCCCTCCGCGTTGTCGACGCGAGAGGGGTATTTGTGCTCGTTCTCCTCAAAGTCGGTGGCGGGGTAGATCAGCAGCTGCGCGGCGAGCCTCGGCCTCGTGTCGCGGGTCTGCTGAGCGACCACGGCCGCGAGGTTGCCGCCCGCGCTGTCACCGGCCACAGCGATGCGCTGCGAGTCTCCGCCGAGCCTGTCGATGTTCGCCGCGGCCCAGTGCGTGGCGGCGAGGCAGTCGTCGACAGCGGCCGGGAACGCATCCTCGGGCGCGAGCCGGTAATCCACGGACAGCACGACCGTCTCGGCATCCCGGCAGATCCACCGGCACTGGTTGTCGTGGGTCTCGATGTCCCCGATGACGAAGCCGCCGCCGTGGAAGAAGACAGTGGTGGGCATGGAGCCGGAGCTTGGGTTGGAGCCCTCGGGGCGGTAGATGCGAGCGGCCATCGGCCCTGTCGCCCCATCGACATGCAGGTCTTCGACGGACCCGACCTGCGCTACCGAGCCAGGCTGCCGGGCGTCGACTGTGAGGTTGCGGAAGGCAGCGCGCGCCGACTCGGCGGTGCCGTGGCTGATGGGAGGCAGGTTCAGGCTGTCGAGCAGGGCGAGCATCTCCTGCACTTGCGGGTCGAGCGGCACGTTGCACCCTCCGGGGTAGGTCGCGTTGCGTGCCCGGGCGCATGCCGGGAGCACTACAAGCTCTACCCCATTCGCAGGCCTGCTCAGCCACCGGGGTCGGGCCTGCGTGGGGCTGATGACCTCCGCTAGACTGGGCCCCGCACCGACCCGCGCTCGTAGCTCAACGGATAGAGCATCTGACTACGGATCAGAAGGTTGGGGGTTCGAGTCCCTCCGAGCGCACCACAGAATCGCAGGTCAGGCCGGTGGCCACCCTCGTTGAGTCCGGACTCGAAGTGTTTTTGTAGCCACGACTGTAGCCACGCGGCGCGGCGCCGTGCCAAGTCGGCATCCGATGAAATTGCCGCACAGCAGAGCCGTCTGGTGCTCGAGCCCAGCACACCCCTTGCCGATGAACCAGCATGAGCGCCCTCTCGGCCTTCCAGCGGAGTGCCCCTGACGGCAAAGCCGGCGCGAGCGCAATGCGGCCGTACAGGACGATGCGCAAAACCTGGCGCACGCGGATCCGCCGCCGGGCGGGTTCGGCCACCACACGCTGACCGCGTGGTGTGACAAGATCGGCGAATCGCTGCCGGCGATGCTGCGTCCGGGCAACGCCGGGGCCAACACCGCCGCCGACCACATCACCGTCACCGACCGGGCGCTGGCGCAGATCCCGACGCGCACCGCTACGGCACCCCGATCCTGGCGCTGCCCGAGCAGGCGTGGACCCCAGCGGTTGAGGCCGACGGCAGTGTCCCGCATCGGGGCTGACGTCGCCGAGCTCACCGGCTACCTACCTGACTTGGCCGGTCCGGTGCGCGCATGCAGGCTTCGCCAGATCAACCACAGCGACGTAGCCCTCACGACAGCAGGTGCGGCGAGGCGCCAAGGCACAGGCGACCTCCGGGGCACCTGCCCCCTTGGTCGGCGGGTCGCTTGCCAGTGGGCACACGAGAAAGGACTGGTCTGCGGCTGTCGCGATCACGCAAGGACGCCCATGCCGAACCCCTCGTTGCTTCCCCTTGACATTTGATCAGACGACGTCCGACGATGATGCACGAGTGACACGCTCGCGCTACTCGGCCGAGTCCGGCCAGAACAGGCTGCCATGAATCCTGGTCCGTACCTCTGCGTGGCTCCACCAACGTCCAGGCCAACACTGAGTCCGTCTACGCCAGTGGACGGCGCAGACCCGCTCAGGCCAGCGTGACGTCTGCGGCCAAGTTCGCGGCGCGGTGGATGACGGACCACCGGCCAGCGCAAACAGCGGCCCGCTCCCACCACCGGGCACACACACGGCTCACCAAAGACGACGGAGACCGGACCGCCGGCTATTAGGAGTGATTGTGAGTAAAACCATAACCGACCGCCGTGACTTCAAGCTCGGTCTGTTCTCGCCGAATTGCTCGTCCGGCCTTGCCGTGACAAAGGTTCCCGAACGCTGGTCCGGCAGTTGGGACGACAATCTCCGTCTGGCCAGACTTTGCGACGATGTGGGTATCGACTTCCTCTTGCCCATCGCTCGATGGATCGGCTATGGCGGCGAGACGAACTTCCACCAGGGGGTCCTGGACCCCGTTACCTGGGCGGCAGGCCTACTTGCGCACACGCGCCGCCTCGTCGTCTTTGCCACTGTACATACGGCGTTTAATCATCCTATTGTTGTCGCCAAACAGCTGGCCACCGTCGACCAGATTGGACAGGGGCGAGCCGGCGTAAACATTGTGGCCGGTTGGAACAAGCCCGAATACGACACGTTCGGCATGGATCTCCCGCAGGACCACGATGCTCGCTATGCACTAGCACAGGAATGGTGGGATGTGGTCCATGAGATCTGGACGACTCCGGGCAGCTTCGACCACCAGGGCAGGTTTTTTCAGTTGCAGCACGTGGAAGGGCTTCCGAAGCCGTTCGATGGGCTGCTCCCCATTCTTAACGCGGGTTCATCAACTCAGGGTCGCGATTTCGCCGCTCGCAATGCGGATTTCGCCTTCACTGTTGTCGGGGGACCCGAGGACGGGGCGACGGTCGTGGATCAGATTGTGGCGCAGGCCCGTACTGAGTACAACCGGCAGATGGGCGTTTTCACCCTTGGCCATGTCGTTTGTCGTCCAAACCGCAAGGAGGCCGAGGAGTATCTGCATTACTACGCCGACGAGAACGCGGACTGGAACGCGGTCGACAACCTGATGAGGCTGCAAGGCTTGCACTCTCAATCGTTCACGCCGCAGATGCTCGAGACCTTCAGGCACCGGTTCGCCGCTGGTCATGGCAGCTGCCCTTTGATCGGCAACCCGGACGATGTGGCCGATGCCGTCGAGGCGTTCGCTCGAGCCGGATTCGGCGGGATGACGTTAGCCTTCCTGGATTACGCGAGAGAGTTGGAATACTTTGCTCAAGAGGTGCTCCCCAGGTTGGAGCAACGGGGGGTTCGGCTGCCGCGGTGAATCGCTCGGCAGGTACAGGCTCGTTGCAATAGATATCAATTTGGCGCGACGCGGCCAACGCTTATTGTCGCGAACTATTTGCTATAAGGAGTGCCGTGACTGCGGATACTGAGGATTCGACCGAGCGGTTGCCGATTGTCATTGCGGGTGGCGGTCCGGTGGGGCTGGTGACGGCACTCGGGCTCGTGCGTTACGGCGTGCCGGTGGTGGTCCTTGAGGAGGATGAACGCCTCTCCATGGACACGAAGGCGGGAACCGTCCTAACCCGCACGTTGGAGGTGTTGCACCGTTACGGTGCGCTGCCAGAAGTGCTTTCCGCCTCGCTACGGATTGATGAGATTGGTGAGTTGGACCGAGCAACCAACCGCTCGACGCTGAGCGTCCGTACCGGTGAGCTAGTGGATGACACCCGCTTCCCATTCGTCATTAACATCCCCCAGCACGAGCTGGAACCGGTGCTACGCCTAGTCCTCGAGCGTGCGGCGCCGGGGGCGTTGTGCATGAGCCACAAGTTGGTTGGGCTTGCGGAGGAGGACGACCGTGTTCGGCTGCAGGTGGAGACCGCCGGCGGCTTGCGGGAGATTGAGGCCCGGTACCTCTTAGCGTGTGACGGTGGTCGGTCGTTCGTTCGTGAAACCTTGGGGATCGGTGTCGAGGGTAAGACACTGCCTGAGCGATACATGCTCGTTGACCTTCGGGTAGACCTTGACGTCGAGAATCCTCGGGACTACCCCTATCTCGCATATTTTGGGGATCCGCAGGAGTGGATGATCCTCGTTCGTCAGCCACATTGTTGGCGCTTTCTCTTTCCACTTGCTGAGGGAGCTCCCGCGCCGACTCGAGAGGAACTCGCCGAGAAGGCCCAGCGCTTCATCGGCGAAGTACAAGACATGGAGGTGATCGGCAGCAACATCTACTCGGTACACCACCGGGTCGCCAGTAGGTGGCGCGCCGGGCGGGCCTTCTTGATGGGAGACGCTGCCCACCTCATCACCCCGATGTGGGCGCTCGGACTCAACACGGGTGTGCTCGACGCCTCCAATCTGCCGTGGCGCCTTGCCTGGGTGGTTCGCGGCTGGGCGGAGGAGTCCCTGCTGGACGCGTATGAGCAGGAGCAGGCTCCAGTCGCGACACGGGGCTCTGGCCAGATGGCAGAGGCCGCACGAGCCAACATGGGCCGCGAAGTGGGGCCGGTAGCCGCGATGTCGGAGGGCGGGTGGGGTAACGCCTTCACGAGGGCCCTGCTGGGCGTCAGTCTTGACGTCGACGGGACGGGAGACTGGTCCATGGTCAAAACTGGGACCGTTCCGACGCCTGTGCGCGCTGGCGACCGTGCGCCCGACCTCCCGCTTTTCGGATCACACGGCACAACGGTGCACTTGCACGACCTCGTGGCAGACAGCTTCGTCGCGCTGTACTTCACCGACGCGCGGCACCGGCCGCGGCTGCCGGCCGACGATGTGCCCGGGTTGCGGCACATGGTGGTGAGCCGCTGGGACGCCCCGCACGACTCGGGCCTGCGAGAACGGGCTCTCTTCGACCCGGGTGAGCGTGTGCGGGCCCGATTTGGCTTCGACCTCGACACGATTGTTCTGTTGCGCCCTGACGCGCACGTCGCAGTTTTGCTGCCGTACGAGCCTGATGCCGAGCAGGACGCTGCTGTTCTCGCTTATCTCCGGCTCGTGGGCCGCGGGGGTTCCGCAACTGTGTCACCTGAACGCAACCAGACACCCGAGGCACTGCTGATAGGAGGGACATCGTGACTACCTCACCAGGCGAGCCGACGGCGGCTGAGCGCGAATCGAGGAGGTTGGAGGCACGCACGCCGGTCCTCGGCGATGTCGGCCAGCGTGTCGTATTCGAGAACGCACACGTGAAGGTTTGGGAGGTCGCGCTTGCTCCGGGGGAGAGTCAGACGTGGCACAGTCACACGCGCCCGTACCTGGTTCTGGCGTTGCAGGCGGCGGACAACCGGATCGACCTGCTAGAGGGCGGATCACGTGAGGTCCACGAGCCAGTGGGGGGCGTTGTCTACCGGGATCCAGGCGAGGTGCACATGCTGACCAACCAGGGCTCGACGCCCTACCTAAGCCGCTTGGTCGAGCTGAAAGCGCCCGAGAAGGCGGAAGAACCTTCAGGGTCTTAGGCTCGTTCGCCATTAACGTTGACATGTGATCAAACAGGCTTCAGTCTTTGGCTACCCGCTCCGCGCCGCAGAGGCGCACCGGAAGGAAAACCGCATGATCCCTCCGCCCTTCCGCTACCTGGCGCCGACGTCTCTAGGAGCCGCGCTCGCGCTGCTTGCTGAACACGAAGGGGCGACCGTGCTCGCGGGCGGCCAAAGCCTGATCAACGCCCTCAAGCTTGATCTCGTTGCCCCGCCGACACTTGTCGACGTGCACCGGCTCCCTGAGCTGCGGACAGTGGAGGAGCAGGACGGCACCGTGCGTATCGGGGCGGCGGTGACGTACTCCGAGCTAGCACGCCATCCGTTGGTGCGCGAGAAGGTGCCTGTCCTTGCCGACGTCGCGGGCGCACTGGTCGACCGGCAGGTGCGCAACCGCGGCACGATCGGCGGCAATTGCTGTTTGAATGATCCCACCAATAACTTCCCACCCCTGCTGGCCGCCCTGGACGCCTCGTTTGAGGTCCGTCAACACGGGGGCGAGCCACAGAACATTGCGGCCGACGACTTCTTCCTTGGCACTCTGCTGACAGTTGCGCACGGGCCGGCCCTGTTGACCGCTGTCAACGTGCCGGCCCACCCCGCTACGGCCGATGTGGCATACCGGCATCACCTGATCGGCGCTGACTCGTGGGCTCTCGCTCGAGCTGTCCTCCGCGTAGACGTGGAGGGTGACGACGTAATCGGAGCCCGCGCCTATCTCGGAGCTGTAGCTGATTCTCCGAGACGGCTGCCAGCGGTGGAGACGGCGTTGACTGAATCCGCCCTTGGCTCCGCCACCGTTCAGTCCGCGCTAGCTGCCTTTGACACTGAGCCGCTGGAGATGCATGCCGACTCCCACGCGTCCGCGGCTTACCGGCTGGCCCTTGCCCGGGTGCAGCTCAAGCGAGCCGTCAACGACGTCGTCGTAGGGCATTTCGGCACAGAGGAGGCTGCTGCATGACCGATACCACACCCCACGACAGTCCCGACATCCACGCAATCACCGTGGAAGTGGACGGCGTCGTCGAGCAGTCGGCGGTGTCGTCGCGCACCTTGCTCGTGCACTGGTTGCGTGACGAGCTCGACAAGCGTGGTCCCAAGATCGGCTGCGACACGGGCAACTGCGGCGCATGCACGATTCGCTGGGACGGCATGCTTGTGAAGTCATGCATGGTGCTGGCTGCTCAGGCGGACGGCACGACCGTCGAAACAGCTAGCGGGCTTGCGGATGCGGATGGTCCGCTCAACGAGCTGCAAGAAAGGTTCCGCGACTACCACGCCCTGCAGTGCGGCTACTGCACGTCCGGCATGTTGATGACGGCAACCGACCTGCTTGAGTCAGGTGAGGAGATCACCGAGCACTCCGTCCGCCGAGCCATCAAGGGCAACTTGTGCCGGTGTACCGGCTACCAGGGGATCGTCAACGCCGTCCGAGCAGCGGCGGGTCAGGATGTACCCCTCCCGCACGGCAAGTCGCCCGACTCCCACGGCACCGACACCGAGGCAGGCTCGCAGTGACAACGACCACGGAAACACCCCGTCGCACAAGCGCTCCGTCCTGGGCGGGACAGTCGATAAACCGCACGGAGGACGAGCGGCTGCTTCGGGCGCAGGGGGAATTCGGCGATGACACTCCTATTAGCCGGCTGGCCCACCTGTTCTTCGTGCGCTCCCCGTACGGACATGCGCGCATCACGGCGATCGACGTCTCGGGTGCTCTTCAGGTTCCCGGCTTCCTCGGGGCGTTGACACCGGACGAAGTCGACCTCCTCACCGACAAGTTCGGCGAGATGCAAGTTCCGCCCGCTGATGCCGAGGTAGACCGCTGTCTGGCCAGCGGCGGCAAGGTGCGCTTTGTTGGCGAGCCAGTAGTCGCTGTAGCTGCTACCTCCCGTGAGGCCGCTCGGGATGCGGCAGCGGCCGTGGTTGTCGAGTACGAACCCCTCGACGTGGTCGTTAACGCTGCCGCAGCTCTGCGCCCGGGTGCGCCGCTGGTTCACGATGACATTGGCAGCAACGTCTTGCACCACGACACGTGGAACTTCGGCGACATGGATTTCGTGCTCGAGCACGCGCACCATGTGATTGAGGTCGATGAATTGGTGTGCCACCGGTTCTCGGCGACACCGCTCGAGTGCACAGTTGTGACCGTCGACTACGACTCGGGCACCGACACCTTCGACCTCGTCGGCGGCTGCGCCATGCCGCAGTTCACGACGTTGATGATGTGTGGCGCTTTAAGGCATCCCGCCTCACGGATGCGAATCCGCAGCAAGGACTTCGGTGGGTCGTTCGGCGTCAAAATCGGCATGTATGTACCAGCAACAGCCGTGGCGTTGATGGCCCGCAAACTGCGCCGACCCGTGCGCTGGACCGAGACCCGCACCGAGCACCACTGGATGGGCGGGCATAGCAACGAGCGCACTTTCCGCAACGTGAAACTGGCCGTCGAGAACGACGGAACAGTGCTCGGGCTGAAGTATGAGTGCACGGATGACGTGGGGGCCTACTCGCGCTATGAGCCGCTGGGCTCCGTCATCTGGGCACAGGTCGCCAATGCCTGTTATCAGCTTAAACACTTGCAGGTCGACTTCACCAGCGTCTATACGAACAAAGGCCCGGTGCATCCCGTGCGCGGCTATTCCCGCATGCAGCACCTGTGGTTGGTCGAGCGGATGATGGACATTGCCGCCCACCAGCTGGGCTTCGACCCAGTGCAATTCAGGATGCAAAACTACGTGCAGCCCGAGCAGTACCCGTACACCACAGTGAACGGTTGTGTGTACGACTCGGGCGACCTGCCCGCCAGCCTGCGCAAGGCGCTGGACCTCATCGACTACGAGGGTGCGCAGCGCCTCAAGGCTGAGGCGGTCGGGACGGGCAAGCGCATCGGCATTGGTATCGGCTCAACCCTGGATTCTGGTACCAACAACTTCGGCCAGGCGCGGCTCATGAATCCCTTCTTGCCATTCGGCGGCAACACTGAAGGCGGCCTCGTGCGGATGGGTGTTGACGGCTCCATCTTCGCCACAACCGGTGGCGTCGCTTTCGGCCAAGGGCACGAAACTACAACCGCCCAGGTGGTCGCTGACCTGCTCGGGCTTCGGCCCCAGGACATTGAGGTCCACCGCGGCGGCGACTCCTCGCTCAGCGCTCAGACCGGCTTCTCGGGTTCGTATGCGTCTCAATTCGCAGTGACGGGTATTGGGGCAATCATCAATGCCACGAAGAAGCTGATTGATGACATCACGCAGGTAGCCGCCGCCGTATTTGGGGTGGAGCGGTCGCTGATCTTCCTCGAGGGCGGGTTCGCCAAAGTGGAGGGCAACGGAGATTTGATGTTGCCGTTTACCGACATCGGCGGGATTGTCCACTTTGCTCCTGGGAGCCTACCGCCCGAGGTGGCCGACGAGGTGGGCCTGGTTGGCCGCGCGGTCTACCGCGCGCCCTTCGAGCTGCCCGAAGTCGACAAGAAGATGGGCAACCTGACCCTGACGTACGCCACGCAGATTCACGCTGTCGTCCTCGAGATCGATGAGGAAACAGGCGCAATTGAGTTGCTGCGGTACGGGGCGGTGGACGACTGCGGCGTGCCCATCAACCCGATGATCGTCCAGGGCCAGGTCAACGGTGCCACGGTCCATGGCCTGTCGGCCGCGCTGTTCGAGCACTTCGACTACGACGAAAACGCGCAGCTGCGGGCGGCTAACTTTTACGATTACCATGCGGCCACGGCGCTGGACATGCCGACGCTGCTCTATGACAACGTGGTAAGCCCGTCACCGTTCACCCCCACGGGTGCCAAGGGCATGGGCGAAGGTGGGGGCGCCCCCTTGCACGCGGTCTCGGCCGCAGTCCAGGACGCCATCGGAACCACCGGTGCCATCCTTAACAGCCACGCCTCGTCGGAGGCTGTTTTCCACGCCCTCGCCGGGGCGGGCGCCGACAAGGTCCGGGTACTTCGGTGAACGTCGCCGGTGAATTCACCACGGCTACGCCGATCGCCGGCCTTCGTGCCCTTGGCGCCAAGCCTGAGGTGCTGGAGCGCGTCTCGACGTTGCGCGACGTACGCACCGGCGCCGAAGGCGTCGTCCACGCGGTCTTCACCCCCAGCATCTCGCTTGGTCAAATACCGCTAGCCACCACGATCACCACCCTCGAGGAGGACGAGACAGGGGCAAGGCTTCGGGTGGTGGGGCGGCGGGGGACCCAGCTCGTAGATGTCGACCTGCGGATGGACTTCAAGTCCACCACCGACGGCCTCACCGTCGTCAACTGGAATGCGGGTCTTATCGTGCGGGGCAACGCCGCGAGCGTTGGCCAGCGTGTCGCCCGCGACATCACCATGCGGGCTATTGCCTCCGTGCTCGCCGAGGCAGCGCAGGTCGCCGGCTCGGCGGTCTCGGATGCACACCTGTGAGTTGCGATCCAAGCGTTGATGTACACACCCACCTGGCTCCTGAGCTGCGTGATTCAGCCGGCACACTCGCTGGGGTCGAGGAGTCGAGCGGGCGCTACATCATCGACGGAGAGCAGATCGGCGTCTCCGCGCTGTACGAGGCACGCCAGCTAGAGGACTGGCTCACCGCCGCGGACATTGACAGGGCATGGGTGTCCATACCGCCGCCCTTCTTCCGCCAGGGGCTCCAGGAAGACGGTGCGCGCATCTGGGTGGAGCGGGCTAACGACGGCCTCCTAGCTCGCATTGCCGGTTCTGAGCGACTCGAGGCTCTCGCCTACCTGCCGTTTGAGCACCCGCAGGTTGCACTTGCCGAGCTGGATCGGCTCGTCAGCGACGAGCGCGTCGTTGGCTGGAACCTCTCGGCGGGGGGCGGATCTCTCCCACTGGACGACGGCCGCCTCACACCGGTCTGGGACCGGCTCGAGGCGGTGGGCCGACCTGTGTTGTTGCATCCGGGCAGCTCGTCAGATGCCCGGCTCGACCGGCATTACCTGTCCAACCTCGTGGGCAACCCAGTGGAGACCACCGTGGCCGCCGCCGAACTCGTGTTCGGCGACGTGCTTGGCACCCACCCAGACCTGCGTCCCGTGCTGGTGCACTGCGGCGGCACCGTTCCTATGCTCGCCGGCCGGTGGCAGCGCGGCGCAGATACCAACCGGCCGGGCGTCGGCCCGCTCAGCCTGGCGCCGGGCCTTGCAGTCCGCCGGTTCTGGGTTGACGCGCTGGCACATGAACCGGGGGGCGTCGATCTCGCAGTCGCGGTCTTCGGTCTGGACAAAGTAGTGCTCGGGAGCGACTGGCCGTTCCCGATGGGCCTGGACAACCCTTGGTCGGCGATTGCACACCTCTCGCCGGAACAGCGTGACCAAATTGGTCGAAGCAACGTTGCCTCTTTGTGCGGCGTGCGGCATGTCTGAGGCGACGTTCGACGTCGACCTCCTAGTCCAAGCTACGGCGGCTGTGTTCGTAGGCGCTGGCCTCAACCGGAAGCCGGCGGAAACAGTCGCCCGAGCACTGGTTGACGCCGACATGCGCGGCATCCCCTCTCACGGACTGATGCTCATTCCGATGTACGTCGACAGGCTGCGTGCGGGTTCGGTAACCACAGCGGAACTGGCCGACGTGGTGCTTGACGTTGGTCCCATCGCCGTGCTGGACGCCAGGCACGCATTGGGCTTGCTGACCTCCGACCAAGCTATGGGCGTAGCAGTGGCCAAGGCGAAGCTTCACGGCGTTGGTGTCGTCTCAGTACGCCACGCGTTTCATTTTGGCGGCGCGTACCGGTACGTCCAACAAGCGGCGGCCGCGGGGTGCCTGGGAATTGCCGCGTCCAACACCCGGCCGCTCATGCCGCCGACAGGGGGCGGAGAACGTGTGGTGGGTAACAACCCGATCGCCATTGGAGTCCCTCGCAGCGCAGGGCCGCCCATAGTGCTCGACATGGCCCTATCGGAGGCTGCGCTGGGCAAGATCCGGCTAGCCAAAGCCGAGGGGAGGGAGATTCCCCTCACCTGGGCTACCGACGAGCAGGGGTCACCGACGAGCGACCCGAACGCCGCGCTTGCCGGCATGCTCTTGCCCGTCGGCGGCCCGAAGGGCTACGGCTTGGCATTCATGGTCGATGTCCTCACTGGTGTGCTGAGTGGTGGCGCCTTTGGTGATCTGGTGCAGGGGATGTACGCGGATGTTGCCGTGCCGAACGACTGCGCGCACTTCTTCCTCGCTCTCAGCATCGGTGCCTTCAGCAGCGACAGCCAATTCGACGTTGCCCTCGAGTCCCTTGCCAGACAGGTCACAAGCGCAAAGTTGGCTCCGGGCTCCACCCGACTGCTGCTGCCGGGTCAGCGGGAGGCTGAGAAAGCTGCGGCAGCTCTCGAGCATGGTGTCGAAGTGGACGCCAGCGTGCTCGACGGGCTGCGGCGGACCGCAGCCCAGGTGGGCGTCAAGCTGCCGAAGGGCCTGTGATGACGACGTCGGTGTACGACGCCGTAGTAGTCGGCTCGGGCATCAATGGACTGGTTGCTGCGGCCGAACTCGCTGGCGCTGGCTGGAGCGTCTGCCTAGCCGAAGCCAACGACCGGTTGGGGGGATTCATCGCCTCCGATGAGTCGACGGCGCCCGGCTACATCCACGACACCTACTCCTCCTGGCATCCATTGTTTCTCACCGGCGGGGCCTACGCTGCGCTCGGGGACGACTTAGCACGGCACGGTCTCGCCTACTGCAATACCGACGACTTGGTAACAGGAAGCGTCGCGGCTGACGGCCGGACCACTATTGGCTACCGAGATCCAGCGAAGACCGCAGCCGGGTTCAGCGTCAAGGGTGACGCGGGCCGCTACCTCGCGATGCTGGATCGGCTCGACGGTGACATGGACTCGATCGGCCAGCTGCTCGGCAGTGAGTTGCGTGGCCCTTCACCTCTGCGGCCGTTGGCGAACATCGTGCGGCGCGGCGGCCGTGCCGGCGCGGAGAGGTGGGCCCGCGACGTTGTCACCAGCGGTCGGGCTTTCACGCGCCGCGAGTTCGACGGCCCGGAGGTCGACCACCTCTGGGTCCCCTGGTTGCTACACGCGGGCCTCGCCCCGGACAACGCCTCAGGCGGACTGATGTTGCCACTGTTCGCGGGCACGTTCCATGCGGCCGGACTGCCTGTCGTCAAGGGGGGGGCTGGCCGGTTCGTTGACGCCTTCGAAAAATTGTTGCGTGAACGTGGCGTCGACCTCCGCACTGGAGCGACGGTCGAACGGATTGTGACATCGGGGGCTCGTGCGGTTGCCGTTGAGACGGGCAGTGAGCGCATTCGGGCTACGAGGGCGATCCTTACGTCAGTGACGCCTGGCGCGCTCTACGGTGACCTCCTGCCGCAGGCGGCGAGCGCGGATGCCGTCAGACTCGAGGCCGCTCGTTACCGGTATGGGAGGGCGGCGATGCAGGTGCATGTTGCGCTTAGTAAGCCGCTGACCTGGAGTAACAGTCTGCTAGATCAGGTGCCGCTGGTGCACCTAAGCGACGGGTCGGCAAGTACGGCTGTCGCGTGCGCGGAGGCCGAGGCGGGGCTTCTGCCGCGTCGACCCACCGTCGTCGTTGGGCAGCAGTACATTCTGGACCCGTCGCGGGTCCCTGCCGGGCGGGCGAGCTTGTGGTTGCAGTTGCAGGAGTTGCCGTACCGCCCGCGGGGCGACAGTGCCGGCGAGCTCGACGTGACCGGTGGGTGGACGCCGGCGCTGGTGCAGGGCTACACCGACCGAGTTCTTGGGCTTCTAGAGCGCCATGCACGTGGAGTGCGAGCGAGCGTGCTGGCCGTCAAAGCGCTGAGTCCACTTGATCTGGAGTCCGCCAATCGCAACGCCGTGAACGGGGATCCATACAGCGGCTCGGGAGAACTTGACCAGAACCTGCTATGGCGACCTGGGCCACGCACCGGGCGTCACCGAACCGGTGTACCCGGGTTGTGGCACATCGGTGCTTCGACGCACCCCGGACCGGGTCTCGGCGGAGGGTCGGGGCACTTGGTAGCTCGAGCACTTCTTGCGCCCAGTGGACCGCAGATGCCGGCCGGACGCTGGCTCGTCGCTCAAGGCTCAGCGATCTCGCGAGCCGGGCGCATGCGACCCCGTCGATTGGAGCACCGCAGTGAAAGCTAACTTCGACGCCGCCGGAGAAGTGCTTCTCGTTACCGGGGGCGCCAGCGGCATCGGCGATGCAGCGGCTCATGGTTTCGCCCGCGCCGGCGGCACTTCCGTGGTCTTGGACGTGGCGCGTCCGGCTCAGGCGCGGCCTGGGATCGAGCAATTGGTTGTGGACGTTTCCGACCGTGCTGCAGTGTTTAGTGCGGTCGAGGGTGTGCTGGCTCGGCACGGGCGCATCGACGCCCTGGTGGCGGCCGCCGCTGTACAACCCCGGGTGGACGTTGTCGACACGTCGGAGGCTGACTGGCGCCTGGCCTTGGCAGTCAACCTTGACGGCGTCGTGTGGTGCTGCCAGGCGGTGTTGCCGTCGATGATCGCCGCGCGCTCAGGCAGCATCCTGGTGTTCGCGTCCGGCCTCGCCATCATGGGGAGAGCGCAGGCGGCGGCTTACGCCGCCAGTAAGGGGGCGCTGATCCCGTTTGCGAAGTCGCTCGCCGCGGAGGTGGCGCAGTACCAAGTGCGCGTCAATACCATCTTTCCAGGAGTTATCGACACGCCCCAGTTCCGGGCGGCGAACCCCACTGGCGGCGAGCGCGAGCACTGGGAGAGGACGACCGGCATCGGGACGCCGGAGGACGTCGTGGGGCCCCTTCTCTTCCTGCTGTCGGACGCAGCCACAATGACTGGTTCGACGTTGACGCGCGACCGCAGCTACGCGAAGGAGTAGCGGTGCCCCTCGTCGCCTGGGTCAATCGGGCGGTCCAGTGCCAACCGACGACAGTCGCCGTTGAGGGGACGCGAGCCTCAAAGCGGGGGCAAGGCGACAGGGGTGCACTAGATGCAAGCCGAAGCCGGTGAATTACCTCCGCGGGCCTCTCAACGCCGCAGGGAGTCGCACCATGGCCGCCAAGCCCGTTGGCCTTTCGTTCTACTGACCGAGCACCCTCGATTGGAGATCTGGTGAACGGCGCTTCTACTCAAAGCAGTAATGATCCGCCTGCGACGCTGGCCCCCCGGCCAGCTCGGCCCACAAGTCTGAGCCAGCAGGAGTGGGATGAGAACCTCTCGGAGCCGGCTCGGTACGGCGGCGAAGCGGCCGACCGCTCTCGCGAGCAGCTCACGGTGGACGAAGACGGCGAGGCGGCCCACCGCTTCCGTGAGATCCTCGTGCAGACCGGCGACTTGAACTGGGTCGAGAAGACCCTCGATGGCTTGACCCACAAGGCACTGTGGCGCAACGAAGACACCGGCGCTTCAATCTCGTTGGTCAGGTTTGCCAAAGGGGCCGGGATCCCCTCGCGACATTCGCACGCCTCCAACCAGTTCATGTTCTGCCTGAGTGGGCGCTACACGTACCTTCCCACCGGGATCACCTTGATCCAGGGTTCCTTTTACTGGAATCCCAAGGGCAGCATGCACGGTCCAACGAGGGCTGACGAGGAGTCCGTCCTGCTCGAGGTCTATGACGGCCCTCACTACCCGACCCAGCCGGACTGGTACTCATCCGCCGACGATGCTCGCTGAGCCGCTGTCTCCATTCGTCCAAGAAAGCAGGCACGCATGCCGAAAAACCAAATAGTCTCACCTTCACTTGCCCAGCCCAATGGACACTTCGCGCAGGCGACCTCCGTTGCCACACGCGGGCGTTTCGTCTTCATCTCCGGGATGACCGCTCGCAATGCTGACGGCGGGGTGACGGGTGTTGGAGACATTACTGCGCAGACCCATCAGGTCTGCCAGAATCTTCAAGCTGCGGTTGAGGCCGCTGGCGGCACACTTGACGATATTGCGCGCGTGGACGTCTACGTCCGGGACATGGCGCATTTCGAGGCCATACATGCTGTGCGGCGAGAGTATTTTAAGTCGGGCGCTCCGGCATCCACGATGGTCGAGGTGTCCGGCTTCGTTAGTCCGCACTATCTGATTGAGATCAACGCGATCGCCGTCGTGGAGGACTGAGACCCTGTGAGACTGGCTTCCGCTTGGTCCGACGGCGGCTGGGTCATTGGTGTAATTGCCTCTGACCAGGAGTCCATCGCGGTTCTTGACCCAGCTCAAGGAACCGTGGACGACGTGGTCCGGGGTGGTTTCGCGGCGCTTGAAGCTATACAGGCTGCCGCGGACACGGCCGTGCAGCGGCCACTGGACGAGGTTGTGCTCGGCCCGCCGCTTCGCAAGTTCAACCGCGACATCCTCTGCACGGGCTGGAACTATCTCGACCACTTCTACGAGTCGCAGGGAAAGCGTGAGGGCCAGGATCCCGAGAGCCTGCCGCTGCATCCCACCTTCTTCACCAAAGGCCCAGATACCGTCATAGGACCAACTGATCCAATCGCCTTCGACGCCGACCTCTCCTCGAAGTGGGACTACGAGGCGGAGGTCGCCCTCGTCATCGGAACTGCGGGCAGATCCATCGGGCAGGAGCAGGCCCTCCAGCACGTGTTCGGCTACTTCGTCGCAAATGATGTTTCCCAGCGGGACCTGCAGCGCGCGCACGGCGGACAGTGGCTCAAGGGCAAGAGCATCGACGGCACCATGCCGATCGGGCCGTGGCTCACGACGGCTGATGCCGTCGACGACCCCGCGGACCTGCTGATCGAGTGCGAATTGAACGGCGAGGTGATGCAGAGGGCTTCCACTGCGACCATGGCGTTCTCGCTACAGCGGCTCATCTCCGAGCTGAGTAGGGGGATGACGTTGCAGGTCGGCGACGTCATCCTCACGGGGACGCCGAGTGGTATTGGCAACGCCCGGAACCCTCCGGTATTTCTCAAGCCCGGCGATCAGTTGACGACGAAGGTGAGCCAGTTGGGCGCGCTACGGAACAGGGTCGAACCAGTTTCGCTGGCCTAGCGGCATCTGGGCTATCTAGTTTGCGGAACAGCAGGGAGGGAGGCACGGGTGCTCAACCCCGTCAAGCATGCGACAGCTGCCGAAGCGGCGACGAACGTTCTGTTCGAAGCAATTTGCGACGGGAGCATTGCCCCGGGAGCTCACCTTCGGCTTCAGGAGTTGGCCGATCAACTGCAGCTCAGCGTAATGCCGATCCGAGAGGCTATCCGGCGCCTAGCCGCCATGGAGTTGGTCGACCTGGAGCCCCACAAGGGCGCCCGCGTTCGTCCGGTATCGCTGAAGGACCTCCGCGACACGTACGAGACCAGGTTCGTACTTGAAGGCTCCGCCGTCAGGGCTTCGTCGCAACGGTTCACGGCTGAGGCCGAACAGGCCGCCCGGAGCGCCCTTGACGACCGCGCCCGCTTCCTTCAAAGCGGTGAGCACAAGCTTGCTCGTGATGCACATGAAAGGTTTCACTTCTCCCTCTACGAGGCCTGTGACAATGGCTGGCTTCTCAGCAGCATTCTTCCGCCCTGGCGCAACTCCGAGCGCTACCGGCTCGAGTCGTTCCGCCACCCGGAGTTCGCCGAACGCCGTGCCGTTGAACACAACGAGATCCTGGAGGCTACGGTGGCCCGACGGAGCGGGCTCGCTGAGCGCAAGCTGATCGAGCACTTGCGGGCATCCATGGACCTTGTGGTTGAAAGTCTGGTGGCAACTAGCCTTTCCGTCCGTCCTGAGACGTGAGGCGCGTCAACCGGCCTGCTCGATGGATCGGACTCAGCTCGGGGGCCGGATACGCAAACGTAACCCGACGCTGAAGAACTAATCCCGCAACGGCCTAGCCTCCACTCTGATCAGATGTCACACTGCGCAGGAGCGCTGGACCCGGCAGCTCAGACATGAGCGGTCCCGACGACCAGCTCTGACAGTTTGGTGGTGCGATGATCTCTCCGCGAAGTGGTGCCCTGCTGGTTAGCCTGGGCGCAAGCCTGACTCTGACGGCTTGCGTGAGTCAGGGCAGCTCGGGCGGCGGCAGCAGCAGCAGCAGCAGCAGCAGCTCAGGTTCCAGCGGGGGCTCTGCTGCTGCAGGTGGCTCGGTCACCATCGGGGTGGTGATGGCAACGACCCCAAAGTCAGGCTTCATGGGTCCGATCGACTCGCCTGCGTTGAATGCCATGAAGATTGAGGCCGACACGCTCAACGCCGCGGGGGGGATCGGCGGCCAGCAGGTCAAGCTCGACATCGTGGATACCAATTCCACGGGCAGCGCCTACGGCCCAGCTGCCACCAAGGTTATTGCAGACGGCGCGAAGGTGGTCGTGGTCTCCTGCGATTACGACACTTCGCTACCCGCTGCTCAGGTGGCTCAGTCCAAGGGTCTCCTCAACATTGCACCCTGCGTCGGAGACCCGATCTACGGGCCGGCCGGTGGGCTGCCACTGGGATTTTCGATGGGCGACGGCACTCCCGGTGAAGCATCAATCATGGCTGAGTTCTCAGCGTCAAAGGGTTGGAAGAAGGCTGTTCTCCTCACAGATACAACGCTGAAGTACACGCAGAACGAGTGCACCATCTTCGCCAAGCGCTTCAAAGAACTTGGTGGCTCGGTTGTCCAGAATTACAATTACAAGCAGGGAGACTCGGTAACCGAGACCGTTTCCAAGATCGCGTCAGGTGCCAAGCCGGACGTCGTGGCGAACTGCGGGTACAACCCAGGCGGAGCGACGGTAGCAAAACAACTACGAGCCGGCGGTGTAGCAGCGCCTATTATATCTGGGTTCGGCATGGACGGAGATTTCTGGACCAGTCAGATTCCAGGTCTCAGCGACTACTACGTCGTTACGTATGCCGCGAAGAACGGTGACGACCCGAATCCTGCGGTCAACGACATGCTCAAGAAGCTGACAGCTGCCGGTGCGGCTCCTGCCACGGGAGGTTTCGTCACCGGCCCTGCGACCCTGGAGGCAATCAAGGCTGGCTATGACCAGGCGAAGAGCTGGGATGGAGCCAAGCTGACGGCAGCGTTCGAGTCCTTCCAGAACATTCCGACCCTTGCGGGTCCGACCAGCTTCTCCAAGGACTTGCACATCAACGTGAAGCGACCGATGCGGGTGCTGAAGGTTGTCAACGGAAAGCTGACGTTCGTTGTACAGCAGGCTGCCAAGCAGGTTGACAACGCCTCGTGACAGAGCAGGAAGCCCGGCATCGTGCGCCCACGTCAGCTTTGCGGGCGCACGATGTTCGACGTGCCTACAGCGGCGTGCACGCGCTGCAGGGCGTCGATCTAGAGATCCGGCCTGGTGAAATCCTGGGACTGATAGGGCCGAACGGGGCCGGCAAATCTACGCTGGTCAATATCATGAGTGGCTACGACAGACCCGATTTCGGGTCCGTACTGGTGGACGGTGTTGACGTCACCTCTCACTCGGCTGTGCAGCGCTGTCGTGCCGGAGTGGCTCGCACCTTTCAGCACGGGCACCTCTTCTCCGGCCTATCTGTCCGGGAGAACGTCGAGTTGGCAGCCCTCGGTACCGGCCAGTCGCGTCGTGCCGCGCGGGCAACGGCAACCGAGCTCATGGGCGTGTTTGGGGTCTCGAAGCGCGAGCACGAGCCGACGCGGACACTGCCGCACGGGGTGGAGCGGCGGCTGGGGGTGGCTCGTGCGCTGGCGACCACCCCGCGCTATTTGCTGCTCGACGAGCCGGCCGCCGGTTTGAACGACGGGGAGATCGGCGAATTTGGCGAGTCCGTCCAGCGCATACGTGACGAGCGCGGGATTGGTGTCCTGCTCATCGACCACAACATCCGTCTCATAATGAGTGTGTGTGAGCGCATCCACGTCGTGGTGCAGGGCCGGAGCTACCTGGAAGGGACGCCCGCCGAAGTGCGATCCAGCGAGGCTCTTGCCGAGGCGTACCTGGGAAGGAGTGGACGTGCCCAGCACGTCTGACCCGCTTCTCGAGGTCCGCGACCTCGAGGTCCGCTATGCCGGTGTGCCAGCCATCAAGGGCGTGACCTTCCGTGTGGACCGCGGCGAAGTAGTCGGCATGATCGGCCCAAACGGCGCCGGGAAGTCCAGCACACTGCTCACCTTGATGGGTGTCGTGAGTGCCAGCGCGGGGATAGCGAGCTACAGCGGAGTCTCGGTTCTTCGGCGCTCGCCGGAGTCAATCGTTCGTCGAGGCCTGGCCTTGGTTCCCGAGGGGCGCCAGATTTTCGGACAGCTGTCCGTGCGGGACAACCTGAAACTCGGTCTCGTCGGACGCAAGAGCCAATCCGGGGCGGACAAGGACATGTCCGACGTGCTCGAACTGTTTCCCATACTCGCTGAATTCGGCTCCCGCACGGCGGGACTGCTGTCGGGCGGCCAGCAGCAACTGCTCGCCATCGGTAGGGCTCTACTGTCCCGGCCCGAGCTACTCATGCTGGATGAGCCCTCCTTGGGCTTGTCCCCGACGGCTGTCGACACCGTCTTCGACGCGCTGGACGCGGTGAAGCAGCAGGGAACATCCATCTTGGTTGTCGAGCAACGGGCGGAGTTCACCATTGCCTTCGCTGATCGCACCTATGTGCTACATGATGGCAGAATCACGATGGAGTTGACGCCACAGGACGCTAACGACGAGGTCCTGTTGACGAAGGCCTACTTCGGGTCATGAATCAATTCATACAGTCCCTGGTGGACGCCATCTCGTCCGGCGCCGTCTACGGCCTTGCGGCGCTAGGCATCGGGCTTGTATTCGGGGTGATGCGCCTAGCAAACTTCGCCCACGGCGAGCTCATCACCTCGTCCGCCTACACGCTGGTGCTCGCTTGGCATCTTGGCCCTTTCATCGCTATCGCGCTTTCCCTAGTGGTGCCCGTGGCGCTGGCCCTGCTCATGGAGGTCAGCGTCTTTCGGCACCTGCGTTCGGCCAATCCGGCGACCCTTCTAATTGCGAGCTTCGGGCTAAGCTTCCTACTGCAATCCGTGTTCCAAGACTTGTTCGGCAGCAGCGCGCGAAGTGCGCCCGTTGCCACGGGTCTCGCCCGTTCCGTCTCCGTGCTCGGAATACAGCTGAAGCTCCTTTCCGTCGTGACGATCGTGCTCGCGGCGGTGCTGCTCCTTGCGTTGCAGCTATTCCTCACCAGGACCCAAGTGGGACTGCAGGTCCAGGCAGCCTCTGCCGACTTCCGCATGGCACGCCTGCTCGGGGTACGCGCGAATCGGGTCATCATGCTGACATTTGCACTTAGCGGCCTGCTTGCTGCTCCCGTCGCCTTCGTCCAGACCGTCCAGGGCGTGCAGGTGATCAACACGTTCGGAGCGCCGGTCACGATACTGGCGCTGATCGGGGCGGTCATCGGCGGTATCGACAGGCTGAACGGCGCTCTACTGGGCGGCTTCATCGTGGGCTTCGTCTTCTCCGAGCTCCGGAGTTACCTGCCCCTCAATCTCACGAGCCTGGCAGAAGTGTTCGTCTTTCTGTTGGTTATTCTCATGTTGGTCGTACGACCGTCCGGCCTACTGGCGGCCGGAGGGGCGGTCGAACGCACATGACAACGAACGACGCGCCCCCTCGCACCCGTCCGGTGTCCGGGCTGAGCGCCACTCGACAGCGGCTGGCAAGTGCCTGGTCACTGGTGGCCCCCCTGCTGCTCGTCTATATTGCCGTCCTGGTTCTCAACTCGGCGGGGGCCTCGGTGCAGCAAGAGGTCCAGTACGCCCTCGCGAACCTCGTGATCGTCGTCGGTTTGCAGTCCTTCGTTGGCACCTCGGGAATCTTGTCCTTCGGCCACGTCGGTTTCGTGGCCGCTGGGGCTTGGACTCTCGGGCTCCTATCGGAGGATCCCGCCGTCAAGAAGAACACGATTGCCAGCATGTTTTCGCTCCTACGGGACGCACATCGCAGCTTCTGGATTGCGCTGGTGTTGGCCATGCTCGTCGGCGGCGTGCTGGCTGCCCTCGTCGCGCCGGTGTTGATGCGTTTGAACGGGCTGCAGGCCGGAATCGCTACTTTCGCCTTCCTGTCCGTCATCAACGTGCTCCTGGCCAATTGGAACAAGATCGGACCTGCCAGTTCCCAGCAGGGCTTTTTCTTCAGCGGCAGCTCACTCGACACGCAGACGCTGCTGCTTATCGCGCTTGCGGCAGTAGTAGTCAGTTGGCTGTACCAGCGAAGCAAGTCCGCCCGCCTATTGCGCGCCTCCCGTGAGAGCCTTGTTGCAGCACCAGCGTCGGGCATCGACGTCACCCGGCACCGGATTATCGCCCTAGTGGTGTCGGGCCTCCTCTGCGGGCTCGGCGGTGGTCTGACAGCACAGGTTCACGGGTCCATCGACCCGTCGCAGGTTTCGGTGCAGCTGACGTTCCTCACCGTCTCGATGCTCGTGCTTGGCGGACTGCTCAGCGTCTGGGGCGCCGTCGTCGGAACGTTGCTATTCTCTTTGATCGACTTTCTTCTGCAGGAGGCCTCTACAGGCTTAGCTGTCGGCGGCTTCGTCGTCACCGTTCCCTCGGGCGCACATCAGATCGTGCTCGGCGCGGTGCTGGTGCTGGTGCTGCTCCTGCGCCCAGAAGGCATCACCCGCGGTCAGGAAGTGAGCTGGCCGTTCGTCAGCCAGCGCGGTGGAGGTATTCCACGCAGTCCCACATTGCGTCGCCCCGGTCGGGTGCCGGTTGCGACCGCGGAAGGCCAGCATGACTGATTGCGACGTGGTCGTCATCGGAGCGGGCCACCAAGGTCTCGTCGCCGCGATTGTGCTCGCCGAAGCTGGTCTCGAGGTTGTTGTCGTCGAGGCGGCGGACAGTGTTGGCGGAGCCGTGAAGAGCGGCCAGATCACGCTTCCGGGATACGAGCACGACATGTACGCCATGAACATGAACCTGTTCCTGGGCTCACCGTTCTATGCGGATCACGCAGATGTACTGGCCGCCCACGGCCTGCGTTTTGCGACCTCGCGCCAGCCCTACGCCTCCGCCTTCCCTGACGGGAGCAGCCTGCGAGTCGACAGCGACGAGTCCCTGACACTGGCGATGTGGGCGGAGCACAACGCTGCTGACGCCGCAGGGTGGACTCGGCTTGGTCGCGTGTTTGACGACGTCGCGTCGGCCTACCTGCCGCTGTACGGCAGTCCGCTGCCGTCCCGCTCGGCGCTCCAGGCAGTTCACGCGGCCTGGCGGTCCCGTAAGTCCACCGGCTTGGGCGAGCTGTCGCAGATCCTGCTCTCGTCAACGCGAGCTCTAGGTGAGCGCTATTTCGAGACCCGGGAGGCGCGCGCGTTGGTGGCGGCCTGGGGCATGCACTTGGACTATGCGCCGGACGTCACGGCAGGGGCCATCTTCCCGCTGCTTGAGTTGTTCCTCGACATGCGCAATGGCATGAGTGTCGTCCAGGGGGGTGCCTCGCGGCTACCCGAGGCCCTGCAGTCAGTCGTCGAAGAGTGCGGTGGACGAATCGCCACTGGTGAGGCAGCCACCCGAATACAGGTGGAAGGAGGCCGGGTCCGCGCAGTTACTCTGGCGGGCGGCGAATCGTTGCGGACGCGAAGGGGGGTCATTTCAACAGTCGTACTGCCCGTGCTCGTGCGTGACCTGCTCGCATCGCAGGTTGTACCCGAAAGCTTACGAGCCGGTGCGGAGCGATACCGCTTCGGTCCTGGCACGTTCATGCTGCATCTCGCGCTCAACGGCCCGATCCCATGGACCGACCCGCGGTTGTCGACATCGGCGTATGTCCATCTGGGCCCCTACGTGGATGACATGGCACGCACCTATCAACAGGCCCTGAGCGGTTGCCTTCCGGACGAACCCCTACTCGTCGTAGGGCAGACCAGCGTCGTCGACCCGAGCCGCGTCTTGCACCCCAATCACCACATCGTGTGGGTGCAAGCTCGCATGGTTCCCGGCTCCATCGTTAACGACGCGGGAGTTGTAGACGGCCGGTCGCTCGCGGGCAGTTCCTGGGCGAGTGCGCGTGACCCCTTTGCACACAGGGTCATGAACAAGCTGTGTCACTACGCGCCGGGGTTGCCCGAATTGATCGTGGCCGCCACCCCGATGTCACCGCGGGATCTTGAGTCGGCGAACGCGAACCTGGTGGGCGGCGACTCTGTGGCGGGCAGTCACCACCTTGACCAGTTCTTCGGCCTTCGGCCAACTCTCTCCGCGGCCAGGTACTCCACACCTATCGAAGGTCTCTATCTAGCAGGTGCTGGCACATGGCCAGGTGCTGGAGTAAATGCCGTGTCTGGACAACTTGCTGCACGAAAGCTCCTGTCGCAACAACTGAGGGCGTCAGGTCTTTCGATGCGAGCCTCGCGCGCCGTGAAGAGAGTCCGCACTACAGCAGAGAACGTAATTCGGTGAGCCCGCCCGCGACCGACCCGGCGTCGGTCGTGAAAGCGGTCGGCCTAGATGGTGGGGCGTGGCATGCACGCGGGACTGGTGCCTGGTCAACGACCCTCGGCGGCGGCGAAGTGGGTGAGCAGGTGTTCGGCCACCCTGCC
>JAABUU010000972.1_pt1 | contig 54721 bp, 50 predicted proteins | sample 5559301 | NCBI WGS metagenome assembly JAABUU01 (sample SAMN10711884, study PRJNA513360) | rock metagenome | isolation source: Antarctica rocks | place: Antarctica: Victoria Land, Richard Nunatak white
CGAGCACTGCGGTGCCACGGCGGGTGCGTCGGAGCGCCGCGTCCAAGGGCTAAAACCGACCGCAGTCGGCGCAAGTCTGCCATGCGACCGCAGTCGCAGGCCGCGTCCACTATTTCGAGGTGCACCCCGCTCCCAGTATAGGGTTGCGCCCGCGTGCCCGTCCAGCGCACAGTTGTGCGCTGGACGGGCACGCCAGAGCGAGCCGTGGCCCGCAGGCGCTGCACGTAAGACAGGCGATACATTGAGCCACTGTGAAGAGTGTGGGACCCCGATAACGCGACCTCACGCGAGCAGACGGGATAGCGCAGCTTGCTTGATGCAACAAAAGGTCATGCATGCTCAGATCCAAATGGCCCCAAAATGCAGGAATCGTTGCCTCCTCCCACTATAGTCCACCGCGCGCCTTGCCGTCCAGTGTGCCCTGCCCTATCGCCCTATCGCGCCCGTTGCACGAACGCGCGTTTGCGGCTTTTCTCGCCCCCGATCGCCGGGGTCGGCCCGCGCCGTGGCGAATGCATGATAAGCCTTGTTACGGCTGCGGCGCATAGGTCCTACTTCTTGGTGTGACGGCGCTGATTCATCTTAAGATAACACATCGAGAGCGGGCGCCGCCTATCACCGGGCGAAGCGGTAGTAGGCGTCGATCGTGGTATCCCTGTACGCGCGCTTACTGCTGTGGTAGAAGGTGTCGGTGAGCAGGCGGTTGGGCGCCGGGACGATATAGCGCTCGTAGGCGAACCGTACGACGCTCCCGCGCGAGACCACGACGGTCCGCCTATACACGGTTCCGGCACCCCGACACACTGGATGGTCCGGCCCCACGTTGGCCGCGATGGTCCTACAGAAGGGGATCTCGCCCCCTTGACCGCTCGATGAGAGCGGACCTTGCAGCCCGAATTCCTCGTTCGGCGGCACGGTTCCATAGAGCGACAACGTGAACGTTACACGAACTCCGCTGATCGTGGGTCCTGAGGTCGGATAGCGCTGCTGCCACGTCTGCCCGCCGTTCGTGCTGGACAGGACCACGCTCCGTTGCTGGAAGGGGGTGAGCGAGGTTATTTGCTGTGCGACCAGCCAGCCGTCCTGTAGCGTGGGGAACGAGAGCGCCGTCTGACCGGCGGACAAGCCGGGCACGAGATAGTTATGCCAGGTTTGGCCGCCGTCGGTCGTCCCTCCGACCGTCGTCGTCCCGTCCCCGCCGCACGCGCCGCAGGTCCCAGAGAGGAAAGCCGCCATCGGCGAGACCATCGCCAGGTCGCCGGGGGCAGTCCCCGGTCCCGCCGCCGCTCCGGTAGAACTCGCGGCCATGTTCGCCACGACAGCCCGCCAGTGGACTCCGTCGGCGCTGTGGTAGAGCGCGTAGCCCTCGCCGCCCGCGTAGCCGCCGTAGTTTACGAGGTCCCAGACGGACGACGACGAGGGCGTGCACGCGAGCGTCTGCGTGGCGAAGCCGCCCGCCCCTATGCTGCTGGGGAGCGGCGCCGTCGCGGTCCACGTCGCGCCGCCGTTGGTGGTGGCGGCGACCGCGGCGCGCGATGACGCGCCGGTGTAGGCGTTCGTTAGCCAGCCCCGCCCTGCGTCGGCGAAGCAGACACTGCTGGCGGCGAAGGGGGCGCCCTGCCGCTGCCAGGAGCGGCCACCGTCACCCGTGCGGTAGAGGGTCAGCGGCTGAACGGAGTTGGCGCCGGCGACGCCCCAACCCAGCGTGGGCGACAGGACGTCGATCTGCTGGAGTGATTGTGGCGGCTCGCCGACGGGAGCCCAGGTCTGGCCGCTGTTAGTCGTGCGCAGGAGGGTGTTGACGCCCAGCGCCCAGCCCGTTGTGTCGCTCACGAAGGAGAGCCGTCGAATGGTTTCGGTCCCCGCGTACTGTTGTGTCCAGGAGCGGCCGCCGTCGCTCGTGGTCAGGATCGTGTGCGCGCCGCCAACCCAGCCACGTTGCGCGGTACGGAAGGCGACGGCATCCAGCATGCTTGGCCCACCTACCGACGCCTTCGTGGTTGTTGCCACGCGCGAGGGCGTAGACGCGCTCGTCGCCGTCGTGTGCGCGCCGAGCAACACGATAAGGCCGAGCGCGCCGACCATGCCAACCATTCTTTTATGGGTCATAATAAGTGCCCCCTACTTTTTGCATGAAGAAAGCCCCGCGTGTTGTTGCGGGGCCCTAATAAGATATAACGTCCGGCGTTTGGGAAAGGTTACTGAGCGTCATCTATCATGGGAGTGTAGCGTGGGCGTGCGCGGCCGAAGAGATAACGAAAGGGAGACTATGGAGACAGGATTGGCCGGCAAAGTTGCCGTCATCACAGGAGGCGCCGGGGCGATCGGGCGGGCGATCACGCGCGCCCTCGTGGCCGAAGGCGCGACGGTCGTCGTGGCCGACATGTCGCGGGACGCGGTCGCGGCGGCGGTGAAAGAGTGCGTTGGGCAGAGTGAGCCCGTCTATGGCGTGACCCTGGATGTCACCCGTGAGGACGACGTCGCGTCCGTGGTCGGGCGTGTCGTCGCCGAGCGGGGCCGCCTTGATGTGCTCGTCAATTGCGCGGGGATATTTCAGGCCGTGCCTTTCGACGACCTCGCGGCGGCGGATTGGCGGCGCGTGCTCGACGTGAACCTCACCGGCATGTTCCTGTGTTGCCAGGCCGCCGTGCGCGTCATGCGCGGGCAGGGCAGCGGACGCATCGTCAACGTGGGCTCTCTTGCCGGCCAGGTGGGCGGCCTGGCCGCGGGCGCGAACTATTCCGTGTCCAAGGCCGGCGTGAACTGCCTGACCAAGTCGATTGCCCGCGCCCTCGGCCCCTGCGGTATCACCGTGAACACGATCAACCCCGGTCCGGTGGAGAGTCCCATGGTCGAGGCATGGCCACCCGGCCAGCGCGATATCCAGGAGAAAAACATCCCGCTTGGCCGGCTCGGCCGGCCCGAGGACATCGCCAACGCCGTGGTGTTCCTGGCCTCGGACGCCGCCTCCTACATCCACGGCGCGCACCTGGACGTGAACGGCGGCCTCTTCATGGATTAGGCGGCAGGTGGTTACACCGGGCGATCCTCCTCCGCCCGCATGTTGGCGAAGGAGGGGAAGATCCGTAGGCGGAGATCGCCGACCGCGATCGCCTGGCTGCCGGCGTTGGGCGGCGCGCTGGGGGGCGTCGCGTCGCGCAGCCGGGCGAAGAGCGCGCCGAGCGGGTTGCGATTGTCGGGGTCGACGGTTCCACCCTCGACGACTTGGAGCACCCGCGGCCAACTCCCCCAGGCGGCGCGACGGTCCGGCTCGGGGCCACCGGCGAAGTGTGCCAAGTAGCGACCGAGCACGAAGACGTAGACCTTCCGCACATGGAACCGCTTCGCGGCGCGCTCGTCGAAGCGGGCCAGCAGGTCGTCGGGGCCGTGGCGCTGCACCCACTCCAGGATCGCCGAGACCTGGTGGTTGGCATGGAAGAAGTTGTCGCGCTGCCGCTGCCGCTCCTCGACCGAGCGCGCGAAGGGGTCCTGCGCCTTCAGTTCGAAGACGCCGAGCGTGCCGGTCTTGCGGTCGAAGACGAGGGCGTCGAGGTCGGTGCGCGCCGCGCCGCTCCGCTTCAGTTCGACCCGCCCCGCGCTCAGAACGAAGCGCCTGTCGCCGAAGAGGCGGTAGAGATCCTGCCGGAAGACCCCCTCGCGCAGATGGGCGCTGTTGTGATACTCCTGCGCGTGGCGGCGGCGCAGTTCGCGCGCGAGGAAGATAAGGGGCTCGCCGAGCAGCCCGCGCGCCGACCAGACCAGCCGCCCCTCACCGAGACGGATCAGCGGCGGCGCGGCATGGCCTGGGAGGACGCTGTGGTAGGCGGCGTCGGCGCGATCGAGGATAAAGGGCTGGAGGGCACGCCCGATCGCCGCCGGGTCGGCGTCGAGCGCAGCGGCCAGCGCCGCGACCATGGCCCGTTCGTCCCGGGGCGTGGGCGTGTGATCACCGTCGGGCGCGCGACGGTCGCGCTCGCGGTGCAGCCAGCCGATCAGCAACGCCAGGATAGCGGTGTACTGGCCGAAGGTCGCGCCGCCGATCGCCGCGCCGGCCGGGTAGCTGTGCTGGCAGGCGAAGCGGGCGACGTGGGCCTGGCCGAGTTGGCGGTAGTAGCGTTCGGCGGACGGGTCGCTCACGACATATTCCGCTGATTCAGGGATTGGAGCGCCTTCCTGGCCGAGGAGCGCACGCATGTGGTCTCGTTCGACGAGGAGGGTAGCCAGGCGAGGGGCGACCTGGCGCGTCACATGCGCCGACCACCAGTCGAAGTCGGCCCGCTCGCGCTGCTCGGTTGAGAGGCACCGGCTCGTCGCCCAGGCGACGAAGTCGCCGGGAGCGCGCTGCTGCAGGTGCAGATGGCCCGACGCGCGCTGCGCCAGCGCCAGGCTGGCGAGCGCCAGCTGGTCGCAGTCGGCGAGGAATCGCTCGGCCCAGGCGGCGAGCATCGCACGGTCGGCGGGACTGTCGCCGTCCTCGTCGTCTTGCCGTTCCAGGCAGAGCCGCAGGGCCAGATTCCACCCTGGTCGCGCGGCTTGCGCGGGATCGTCGGTGAGCGCCATCGTATCCCCGGCGCGCGACAGCGCGAGCAGCGCCCGCGCGCGACCCGTCGGCAGCGTGGCGGCGACCGTGGCGCTGATGTCCGCCAGCGCCTGGCGGCAGCAGTCGAGCGGCGTCATCGGCTATCGCTCACAAACTATCCCTTGTCTCCTTACAATAACCCCTTGCCATTCGCTACGATAATAGTCGATCACTCTTTCCAAACATGGTGTCATTGATGGGCGCCGCCATAGGCTACACTACTACTATAGCCGGGGCAAGCCATGCGCGGGAATCGGGGCACGGCTTGCCGCGAGGCAAGGTAGCCTCAAGCGGGTTGCCACGCGCGGCTGCTCGAAGACGGGCCATATGCGTGTGACAATGGGGAAGGAGGTACGGTATGCAACAGCTCGCGGTCAGCGAGGTCGCCGAAGACGCGGCGACAGTTCCCGCTGATGTGCTCCACGCGCTCGGCGTGTCCAATGGTGATAAAGTCGCCTTCGTGAGGAACGGCGACGGCTCTATCTTGCTCACAAAGACACGGTCGCAGTCGACGCTGGAGTCTACGGTGAAGCGCCCGATTAGCGACATCGTCGGTGTCATCTCGACGGGTGAGCGGCGATCATGGGAGGAGGAGCTTGCGATGCTCCACGATCTCCGCTATGGGGACGAGGATCCGCCTTCGCGTATCTTCGGGGACAGCGATGCCGATCGCCCTTGATACAAATGTTCTCTGGCCGGTGCTCACGGAGGCGCAGCCAGCTGTATCCATTTTGACGCCAATCATCGAGTCCTACAACACCAGCGATGGACTCGTCGTGTGCGGCGCGGTCTACGCGGAGTTGCTTGCGGGGTCTGGCGCGACGGCGCCTATCATCGACGCTTCCCTCGCACGGGTTGGTATCGTGATTGATGATGCGTTCCCGCTGGCATTGTGGCGTGAGGCTGGCTTGGCGTATCACGCGTACGCCGAGCGGCGCCTCGCCTCTGAGGGCGCGTTGCCGCGCCGCATCCTGGCGGACTTTATCATAGGCGTCCATGCGCTCCACGCGGCGTCGGCCTTGATGACCTTAAACAGGAGCGATTTCGCGCGCTTGTTTCCGGCGCTGCCGCTCATCATGCCGAATCTGAACCCACAACCGTCCGATACGCCGACAAGCGCGGATTGATCGGTGGGAACAGGCGCCACCGTATCCTCGGCGCGCGACAGCGCGAGCAGCGCCCGCGCGCGACCCGGCGGCAGCGTGGCGGCGACTGTGGCGCTGATGTCCGCCAGCAACTGGAGGTAGCAGTCGAGCTGCGTCATCGGCTATCGCTCATAAACTATTCCTGAGAGAGTGATGTGCGCGTTGGGGTCGCGGCGAGACTTCTTCAGCCCTGCCGCAGGCGGTAGAGATCGCGCAGCAGGGCGATCTCAGCGCCGTGGTGCAGCAGTTCCTGATTGACCCAACCAGACCGTCTCGATGAAGGGATCGTCTGGGTCGCTACCGTCGGGGTAGGTACTGCGCCCCACCATGTCGAGCGCGGCATCGTCGGCGCTGACCAGCGCCGCGCGCCACGCCGCGGCGCCGGTGTCGAAGGCGGTGAGCGCCCCGGCGGCGGCGCCGCTGAAACGATAGTCGTCCTGGGTCAGAGCATGGCTGCCGATCGTGTGGTCGGCGCGCCAGGTCAGCATCTCGCTGAGGTGGCCGAGTCGCCACGCGATGGTGGTGAACGGGGGTGGCGATGGGTGAGCGGGGCGGGCGGAGTCGCGCCCCCATTCGCCCGCGCCGACGAGGACGGTCGCGCCCGGCCCCAGCCCTGCCGCGCGCGGGCGGATCGACCAGCTGTGTGGCGCCGGTTCCCAGAGATATTCGTCGTCGGTCATGCCGGCGATCTCGATGCGTACGCCGTCTCCGCTGTCTCCTGCCGGACCGGCCATGCGGTTGGCGAGGCGTTCGCGCGCGAAATCGAACTGCGCCAGCAACGGGATGAGGCGTGGTGGTGTCGCCATCAGGCGTTCCTCCTCTACTGATGACACGCCCTAGTGGCCGCCCGCGTCATCCAACCGTGAGGGATCGGTAACGCCGATGAGGCGGTTCCAGAGTTGGTAGTCGGTCTCGCTTTTGGGGACGTAGTAGTTGTCGGGGCCGGCCTCCATGCTCCCAAGGGCAGTGAACTCGCCGCGGTCGAGATGCCGCAGGTCGATGTACTTGGCTCCCTGCTCCAGCCGCGCGCCCTCGGGCATGATCTCGATGTCCCTAAGCTCGGCGTCCGTCAGGTCGGCGAGTTGGCCGTGTAACTCTTTGATGGCGTAGGCGGAGCGGGCGTCCTTCTCGGGGTGCGGACTCTGCACGCCGTAGTTCTCGCCGGCGAGCATGTGTGGGTTGAGGTCACCCTGGTACGGGCCGTCCGGCATGTCGGGGTTGATCTTGTCCTGCCGCGGGTCGGGATGCTGTGGCTGCGTACGCGCTTGGTCTTTATGCATGTTAATACCCTCGCGATCCGGCGGCGGTGTCCGAATCGCTCTTCTTGTAGCCGCCAGTCACGATGTCCTGGCTCTTGGTCGGGCTATTGTGGCCCTTGGACACGTTCTGGTCGTTGTCGTCGTGTTTGTGCTGGCCTTGCTTCGCCATTGTTAACTCCTTTGTATCGCTGTACATCTGTATCGCTGTACATCCATATCAGGTGCATATCCCATGCCACCTCGCCTGACCAATAGGCTATTGGTTCTCAGCCCTCTGATGGTAGACGGTAGCCTGGCTACGGCGCGGTTTCCGGCCCAGCGGCCCTCGGTGCGAGTAGGTGTGTAGCGGGCGCGAGATACGCGCGGCTTTATGGATGTGACGGCCGCGCCGCGCAACCGCTGGGCATCCTGTGCGCCGCGGCGATCGCCGCCGGCGGCCCATTGGGCGAGCAGGTGTTCGACACGCTCATCGCTTCCGCGCGCGGCGACCACGCTATCGGCGCGATGGGCCGCCATGTGACCACGGGCCTGCTCGTCGCCCAGCGCGAAGAGGGTCTGCGCCAGGTTATCCTGGAGACGGTCGACGAGGCCCATCCGGACGCTTTTCGCCGCATGCTGCGCCTGATCCTCGACCACGACCTAATCCGCTTCAGCGCCACGGTGCGCGCCGCCGATGTCTGGTTCGGCTTCAACTGGGGCGTCGACCACGGCCGCGCCGTCCGCGATACCCTCGGCATGGCGCTGCGCTTCCTGGATGATGGGGAGGCGCGACGCGCGGCGCTGGCCACGACGGAGCCCCCGGCCGCGTACCTGGCGCTGTGGGCGACGGCATTCGATGACGCCGACGACGCGGTCGTCGCGGCCGACTCTTTGCTCACCGATGTGAACCCGGAGCGCCGCCTGGTGGCCGCGTACCTGTTGGCGCAACTCGGGCTCGGCGCCGCGCGACAAGCGCTCGTCCCGCTGCTGGATGACCCCGACCAGCGCGTGGCGCTGTGCGCTTTCAGTGGCCTTGACGCGCGGGGTACATCGTTCACCGAGGCCGAATTGATGACAGACACGGACCTGTTCGAGCGTCTGGAAAGGTTGCTAGTCAGGCTCGGCAGCGGCGCTAAGATGTCCAACCCTGAGAACGCGGTATGGCCGTGGCAGGCGTCCGGGGCCGTCGCCGGGGCCGTCGCCCATGCCCTCATCGACAGGCTTGGCGATAGATCACCCCAACGGCTCATCCCCCATCTGAGTCGTATGCGCGACTACGACCGGGTCCAGGCCGCCAAGCTATTGGCCGCTGCTCCGACGTGGGACACGGTGGTCCACGATACGATTTTCGCGCTCGTCCGCGACTGCGGCAGTTGGGTGCGCGAGAGCGCCCTGGGCATCATCGCGCAGCGCCCGCTCACGCCGGTCGACGCGCCCGCGCTCGAGGCGCTGCTGACGCGTAAGAGTGGCGACACGCGGCGCGCCCTCCTGTCCCTCCTGTTGAATCAGGGCGACGACGACGCCCTGTGCGGCGCGGAGCGTTTGCTGTCCGCCCGGCATCCTTTGCAACGGCTGGCGGGTTTGGACCTCCTGAGTCAGCTAGCGGGGGCGGGGCGCCAGACCGCGCGGTGTTACGCGCTGGCCCAAGAGTATCAGGCCGCGCGCGAAGCGACGCAACGGCTCACGCCCGACGAGACCACCCGGCTCGACGCCGTGCTCTCGGCTGGCAAGCCCACGGGCGCGGCGCCGACGCTCGACAACGCGCTCGGCCTGATCGCGCCCGACGAGCGTACGGCGCCGGTCTGTCCGCGCCACCGCCGCGTCGACATCGACACCCCGGCCGCCCGCGCCCTGCTCGCCCAATTGGACGCGCTGATCGAGTCACAGCGGACCACGCCCGTGACCGTCAAGACGTGGCGCGGCGGCGAGGAGATGCTGCTCGGCAATGCCGACTGGCGCTTCCCCTCTCCTCATCCCGGCCTCTGCGCCGAGGACGACGCCCGCGACAACCTGCCGCTGGCCGAGGTGTGGCGGCGCTGGGAGGCGGAGCGGACCGCGCGGGAACGGGACGGCGATGGGTTGGAGGTGGTCCGCGCCATGATCCTCTTGATGGGGACGCGAGCCGGAGGCGCCACTGCCGCCACACCCGACGCGGCGCTTGGGAGTGGGACGGATCAGCACGGCGGCTTGCCCCCTATGTTCTCTGTCGACGCGCTCGACTCCCACGACGGCGTTGGCGCCGTCGTGGACGTGGGATTGCCGGATATCCTCGTGCGGGAGACAGACACGACGTGTGACCCCGCGCGGCCGTGGCGCCTGCGCCACCACCACCTGGCGCTGGGCGTGCTGTGCTGGCTCGTGCGCTTGCAGGACCCTGTCCCGGCAGCGTTGCTGGACTTCCTCCTCGACGGCGTTGAAGCCGCGCTGGCCTCCGTTCCGCACACCGTCATCGAGCAAGAGCGGGACGCGGCCGCGACGGAGACGCCCGATTGGAGACGCGCGCGTTGGCGCGATAGTATCGGCCGCGACGGAACCATCAGTCTAGTCGAGCACATGCTGGCATGGCGGCCGGACCTGTGGTCCGGTGCCCACCGCGCGCGCTACTGGGCGCTGTTGCACTGGCTCGACCGTCCGTTGCCGGGCCTGCCCCGCCGCCTCCCGCCCATCCAGCATGTCCTGGCCGCCCACCGCGCTGGGAGCGCGACCGAGGCCGACCTATTGGATGCGCTGGTCACATCCGCCGTGCGCGGGCAGGGCTACTACGCCCCTGGCAGTGAGGGGCTTGCCACGCTGAGCGGGCGCGCGCCGCGCCCGCTGATGGACGAGTATCCCATCTTGAAGCGGCTGGTTCCGGCGCTGTGCGAGCGTATCGTGCAGGTCGAATTGGCGCGCGGCGAGATGCCGACCGCGGCGACGCCCCTGACGTTCGCCTTGCGCTACACGGGAGGGATGGACATCTTCGCGCGCCTGCTCGCGTCCCTGGCCCCGACCGGCCTCACGCGCGGCTACGCCTACGATAACGAGGGCCGCGCCACGGCCTTCAGCCACCTCCTGCGCGCGACGTTTCCGGGCGCGGAGGACACGGCCGCGCAGTTCGCCCGCATGGTCGACGCCGCCGGCCTCGACACGGAGCGGCTGGTGGCGGCGGCCGTCTACGCTCCGCAATGGGCGCGTCGCGTCGAAGACTACCTCGCGTGGCCGTGCCTCGAAGAAGCTATCTGGTGGACGCACGCCCATACCAAGGACACGAATTGGGGCGTCGACGCCAGGCTCAAGGAGGTGTGGCAGGCCGAGATGTCCGAGCGCACGCCGTTGGCGGCACAGGATCTGCTCGATGGGGCGGTCGACGTGGACTGGTTCCGGCGCGGCTACCAGGCGTTGGGTCAGACGCGCTGGGAGCAGGTCTACGCCGCCGCGAAATACGCCTCGGGCGGGACGGGACACGCCCGCGCGCGTCTCTTCGCCGACGCCATGACCGGCGCGGTCACGCCCGACGAACTGGGGCGGCGTATCGCGGCGAAGCGGACGCAGGACGCCGTGCGCGCGCTCGGCCTGCTACCCCTTCCCGTCTCCGATGGCCGCGCCGAGGAGGTGGCGGCGCGCTACAACGCGATCCAGGATTTCGTGCGCGGCGGCAAGAAGTTTGGTCCTCAGCGCCGCGCCAGCGAAGAGGCCGCGGCGCGCATCGGCCTGGAGAACCTGGCGCGTACGGCCGGCTATGCCGACCCGATGCGCTTGCAATGGGCGATGGAAGCGCGGGTGGCCGCCGATCTACGCGACGGCGCCAAGACGGTGACCGGCGACGACATCGACGTCACGCTCACCTTGGACGCGCTCACCGCCGAGCCACGATTGACTGTTACCAAAACCGGTGGCCGCGCGCTCAAGACGCTCCCGGCGCGACTCAAGAAGAATCCCGAGGTCGCCGCGCTGGTCGAGCGCAAGCGCGAGATCGAGCGGCAGGTCGCCCGCATGCGCCTCTCCCTGGAGGCGGCGATGTGCCGGGGCGACCGATTCGAGGCGGCCGAACTGGCGCGGTTGCTCGACCATCCCGTGCTGGCGCGGCTGCTGCGCAACCTCATCTTCGTGCGGGATCGCGGCGACGGCGCCTCCGCGACGACACTGCTCGGCTACCCGGCGCTCGCGCCGGACGCCGGTGCGGACGAGCGCCTCCTACAGTTCACGGCGCACGACGGCGCCGTGGTCGCGGTCGACGCGCGGACGTGTGACCTGCGCCTCGCCCACCCGCACGGCCTGTTCGTGAGCGACGCCTGGCGCGACTGGCAGCACAATTGCTTCGCGTCCGAGCGCATCCAGCCGTTCAAGCAGGTGTTCCGCGAGCTCTACGTGCTGACGGCGAACGAGCGGCGCAACGGGGACGACGCCTTGTCGGGTCGCTATAGCGGGCAGCAGGTGCAGCCACAGCAGGCCATGGCCTTGCTCGGGACGCGCGGCTGGGTCGCACACGCGGACGAGGGCGTGCGCCGCGCCTTCTATGCCGACGGGCTCTCGGCGGTGGTCACCTTCGACCACGGTGTCCTCACCCCGGCCGAGGTCGAGGGCCTGACGCTCGATGATGTCCTCTTTACGCGTCGGGGAGAGTGGACGCCGATCCCGTTGGCGGACGTGCCGCCGCGTGTGTTCAGCGAGGTGATGCGTGACCTCGATCTGGTGGTAAGCGTGGCGCACCGTGGCGGCGTCGATCCCGAGGCTACGGCCTCGACGGTCGAGATGCGCGCCGCACTGGTGCGCGAGACGTGCGGGCTGCTCGGCCTGGACAACGTGGACATCAAGAGCGCCCATGCCGTCGTCGAGGGTGGGCTAGGCGACTACTCGATCCACCTCGGCAGCGCGGTCGTCCATCGCCAGCCGGGCGGAGCGCTGTGCATCGTGCCGGTGCACAGCCAGCACCGGGGCCGGCTGTTCCTGCCCTTCTCGGACAACGACCCGCGCACGGCCGAAGTGGTCTCCAAGGTCATCCTGCTGGCGCGGGATAAGGAGATCAAAGACCCCAGCATCCTGGAGCAAATCCTGTAAGAGCCTGTTTGCAAACGCACATTTGAGCTATAATGGGCCGTCGGGGCGGGGACGGAGTTGCTGCGGCCCGGCGTGCCGCTCGCCGAAGTCGCGCGACGCTGCGAGGATGTCTTCACCGCCACGGCCTACGTCCGCCGCCACGGCCTACGTCCGCCGCCACGGCCTACGTCCGCCGCCACGGCCTACGTCCGCCGCCACGGCCTACGTCCGCCGCCACGGCCGGCCGCGTGGGGGGCATGGGCTCGGGCTCGCCTTCGAGCCGTCCTGGGTCGAGCCGTCCGCCGGGGGGTGTGGTCGAGCCGGGCCTGTGCCTCGCCTTGGAGCGGCGCATCGAAGCATCGGGCCTCGGCGGGGCCAGCTACGAGGACAACATCATCTGGGTAGAGGGGAGCGTACATGATATCCAGTGAGGAGGGTCAAGGCACGCCAGAGTCCGTCACGTCCATGATCGCGGAGACGTACGACATCGGCTGCTCGATTGACTGTCAGGTCCTGTCGGATCGCGCCAACGCGACGTACCTTGTGACGGTCGAGGGCGGCCGCTACGTGCTCAAGGTGTACGCGCCGGGTGAGAGGTCATCCGACGACCTGGGCTATGAAGTGGATCTCCTGCTTCACCTCGCGCGCAAGGGCGTGCCGGTCGCCATGCCCGTCGCCACGCGCGATGGTCGTTTCACGGGCCTCCTGCGCACGGCTCGGGACGACAGGCATGCCATACTCTATACGTACGCGCCGGGCGACCCGCCGCCGTGGCCCCCGGACGCCGCCTACTACCGGCCGTACGGCCGCGCGGTGGCCGCGATCCACACCGGACTCGACGACTTTGCCAGCGCGTATCCGCGCGCGCCCCTTGACCTGGAGCACTTGATCGAGGAACCCATGCGGGCGATCTTACCGTTTCTCCAGCATCGTCCGGACGACGCCGACTACCTGCAGCGCCGCGCCGATGATCTCGTGGGGCGCGTCCGGCCAGTCGCGGGGGACCTCGAATGGGGAGCGTGCCACGGCGACTTCCAGGGCGCGAACTGCCACGCGACGGCCGATGGGACCGTGACATTCTTCGATTTCGATTGTTGTGGCGCCGGTTGGCGAGCCTACGATCTCGCGACTTTCCGCTGGGCTGTGACGATGAACGGCGCTGACGATGCGTTGTGGACAGCGTTCTTCGCGGGCTACAGGGATCGGCGCTCGATACGCGCTGCGGATGTGGACGTGATCCCGACTTTCGTGCCAATACGCCATCTCTGGTGGATGGGGACACACGTCAGGCACAGGTCGACGTGGGGCGCCGCGTGGCAGGGCGACCCCTATTTTGATCGCGGGCTCGCCTTCTTGCGGGCTTGGAGCATCGAACACCCAGAGGCGATGTATTCATCGATGTGATGAGCGGGAGATCCCGCTTTGATCATCGGCCCTGGGTAAGGATAGGCCCACCTCGCAGCTTGCGGACCGCGTCCTCGCATTCCATCGAGTCGGCGTGTCTGACGGCGAACCCAAGCCCGTCGAACGCGCGCAGTTCCCACAGCCGTTGCATCCTAATGGCCGAAGGCCGCATCGAACGTTCCTCCAAGGTGATGATAGGCGCCGACGACGCGTTCAGCGAAACTGACGCCGAGATGTAGCTGTGTCGCGAAGTCCTGAGCGGGGTCGCCAACGGCGGCTTGCTCGAAATCGATGACTCCTACCAGCGAAGCTGGCGTATTGTCCACGAGCATATTCTCGTACCAAAAGTCGCCGTGCTGTAGGACGGGCGTGTACTGTCGCATCGCCTTATCGCCGAGGAATCGGTCCCACCACTGCCGCACGGCGGCATAGTCCTGACCTGCTAAAGTAGCGCGTAGCGGCGGGAGAACATCGTCGCGTAGCGCTTCCAGTTCGGCCATGCGATCAGCAGGGCCGGCCAGACCCAGAGCCAATGCCTCGTCGACCGGGATGTGATGCAGCGCCAGCAGGAAGGCGGCGATGCCGGACGCGAGCCGCGACGGATCAGCCTGCGCGAGATGCGCTGGTTGTAGTGGCGCGCCGGGCAATGTGCGGTAACCCATGACCCCGAACGGGAAGCGGTCCGAGGAGCCGGCGTACCACTGTGGATCGGGCACGGCGACAGGGACGCGCGAACGCAGGTAAGGCAGCAGCCGCGCCTCTTTGGCGTAACCATTCGCCGCATCCTGATTTTTGCCGATCCGAAACACGATGCCGTCGCTCGTCTCTACGACGATACTACGGAACCCAACGCCCAGCAGGCGTAGCGATTCTATGGCGCCGAGTTGGGGGAACGCCGCATGGAGATTCGGACCAATGGCGTCCAGATCTTGTGCATGAATCACGAAGCCGCGCGATGGAACTCATTCCACGCGGCCTGTTCCTCTTTTTGCTCAGGCGTCAACGGCGTCGTATACTGCCGGATCAACGCCTCCTCACGCTGTTGCCGGCGCCATAATCGTAGCGCCTCATCGACGACCGCGCTGCGGGTCATGTCTGGGTTTTGCTGAATGAACGTATCCACCTCGCGCAGTAAATTGAGGTCGACAGAAACGCTGATCTTTCCGCGTCGCTCGTCCGTTGCTGTCATCACGTACGTCCTCGTTGTATCTCACTTTACTTCCTACCTCGTATAATACCACGACGCCTACCCGCGCCTCGTTCAACCAGGGTCTGTGAAAAGTCCTGGGACCGCAGGCGTCTCGCCCGCCCTCGTCGGCTCTGGGAGCGCGGACGTCTCGTCCGCCCCCGGTGTCCGGTGGGAGGAGCGCCGGACGGGAGGGGACGCGCCGACCCTGGGGGGATGGCAGGCCCACGCCTGCGGACGCCGGGGCGGACGAGACGTCCGCGCTCCCAGTGGGATCCGCCGACTTTTCACAGACCCTGGGGCTTCATGTGCTTTAGCCGCTGTAGCGTCGTCTGTTGTGCTATAATAAGAGTATGCACAAAGCGACGTTTCAGTATCGCCTCTACCCCACGCCCGCGCAGGCGACAGCCATGCAACACACGCTTGACGAGTGCCGCTGGCTGTACAACCTCCTGCTTGAAGAACGCACGGTGGCGTGGAATGATGCTGAAGCAACCGTCACGCTCTACGATCAAATCAATCGCCTGGTCGCGCTGAAAGCGGAGCGCGTGACGTTGGCCGCTGTCCATAGTCAAGTCTTGCAGAATGTGGCCGTTAGGATTGACCTCGCCTTCAAGGCGTTTTTCAGGCGCATCAAGGCGGGCGAGAAGCCCGGCTTCCCACGCTTCCGTGGCTGGGGTCAGTACGATAGCTTTTGCTATCCCGGTAGCGGGCATAAGGTTGAGCGCACGGGTGACAAGGGCCGCGTCTTTCTCTCCAAGATTGGCCGGGTCAAGGCGATCATTCATCGCCCACTGGAAGGCACGGTCAAGACGTGCTGCGTCAAGCGCACGGCCACGGGTAAGTGGTACGCCACGTTCGCGTGTGAGGTCGAGGACGCGCCGCTGCCCGCGCTGGATACCGCTGTGGGCATCGACGTGGGCTTGGCCTCGTTCGCCACGATGAGCGATGGGGCGGAGATTGCCAACCCGCGCTTCTTCCGTCAGGATGAACGGGCGCTGGCAAAGGCTCAACGCCGCCTGTCGAGAGAGCCACGGCCCGCAAAGGGCGCACGCGCGACCCCCGCACGTCGCAAGCGCCGGAAGGTGGTCGCCCGCGTTCATGAGCGCATTGCGAACAGGCGCAAGGACTTCGCCCACCAGCAAAGTCGCAAGATCGTGAACGACAACGGCGTGGTTGCGGTCGAAGACCTGTCCATCAATCGTATGGTCCATAATCATTGTCTTGCCAAGTCTATTGCGGACGCCGCCTGGTCCATGTTTTCCGCGTTTCTGTCGTACAAAGCTGCAAATGCTGGTCGGCAGTTCATCGCCGTTAATCCCGCCTACACCTCGCAAGATTGCAGCCGGTGCGGCCACCGCCAGAAATTGATGCTGGCCGACCGTGTCTATTGTTGTCCGTGCTGCGGGTTGACCATAGGGCGAGATCACAACGCGGCCATCAACATAGTGACTCTGGGATTACAGAGTCTCGGTGCAAGACCGTAGAAGCCCACAGGCTGTAGCCGTGGGAGTAGTCACCGTCGTTGTGTCACAATAGATAGCGAGAAGCGATGGTGCCACGGACGCTAGGAAGGTTCGCCGATGTCTACCTCCAATAGTAAAGATGTGCTCGACAGTCTGCTTCAGAACGCCGGCGATGCGGCCCTGTTCGACGTGCGGACGACGGCCCCAGGGCCATCGGGCTCGTTGCCGCTCGACGAAGGTATGCTGCGTGAGCGGCCCAGCGGCGACCTGTTTGGTCTCAGCCAGGACGCCGGCATGGGCTGGGACCCCGCGCGGTTGCGCCAGAAGGAGTTTCTGCTGCTCTCCACACAGGGCGGTATCCGCGCCCCCGACGGTACGCCCGTGGCCCTGGGCTACCATACCGGCCACTGGGAGGTCGGCCTCTTGATGACCGCGGCGGCCGAGCAGTTGCGCGCCGATGGGCATACGCCCTTCGCCGCTTTCTGCACCGATCCCTGTGACGGCCGCACCCAGGGCACGACGGGCATGATGGACTCGCTGGCCTACCGCAATGACGCCGCGCTGGTGTTGCGCCGCCTGATCCGCTCGCTGCCGACGCGCCGGGGCGTCATCGGGGTCGCCACCTGCGATAAGGGTCTCCCGGCTATGATGATGGCGCTGGCCGCGATGCATGACCTGCCCTGCGTGCTCGTGCCAGGCGGCGTGACCCTGCCGGCCGCCGAGGGCGAGGACGCGGGCAAAGTCCAGACGATCGGCGCGCGCTTCAGCCATGGCATGATCACGGTGCAGCAGGCCGCCGACCTGGGGTGCCGCGCTTGCGCCACGCCTGGCGGCGGCTGCCAGTTCCTGGGTACCGCCGCCACCGCACAGGTCGTCGGCGAGGCGCTGGGCATGTCCCTCCCGCACAGCGCGCTGGTGCCATCGGGGCAGCCTATCTGGCTGGACATGGCGCGGCGCTCGGCGGTCGCCGTGACACGCTTAGAGGAGCGCGGCCTGACCATGCGCGATATCCTGACCGGCAAGGCGATCGAGAACGCCATGGTCGTGCACGCGGCTTTCGGCGGCTCGACCAACCTGCTGCTGCATATCCCGGCGATCGCCCACGCGGCGGGGCTGCGCCGGCCCACCGTCGAGGATTGGCAGCGCGTCAACACGCGTGTGCCGCGCCTCGTCGACGCGCTCCCCAACGGACCCGTCGGGCATCCCACCGTGCGCGTGTTCCTGGCCGGCGGCGTGCCTGAAGTCATGCTGCACCTGCGCGCGCTCGGCCTGTTGCACGAGGACGCCTTGACCATCGCGGGCGTGACGCTTGGCGCGGCGCTCGATTGGTGGGCGGCCTCGCAGCGGCGCGCCGCGCTGCGTGAGCGGTTGAGAGAGCAGGACGGCGTCGACCCCGACGAGGTCATCATGGACCCGGAGGCGGCGCGGTCGCGCGGCCTGACCAGCACTGTGACCTTCCCGCGCGGCAACCTGGCGCCGCACGGCTCGGTCGTCAAGAGCACGGCGATCGACCCCAGCCTCGTCGACGCGGACGGCGTCTACCGCATGACGGGCCGCGCACGCGTGTTCACGAGCGAGCGCGCCGCCATCGCGGCCATCAAGAGCCTCGGACCCGACCGCGTGAGGGCGGGCGACGTGGTGGCGCTGATCTGTCGCGGGCCGCGGGGCGCGGGCATGGAGGAGACCTACGAGATCACATCGGCCTTGAAGTACTTGCCCGTCGGCAAGGGGGTGGCCGTACTGACCGACGCGCGCTTCTCAGGCGTATCGACGGGAGCGTGCATCGGACACATCGGGCCCGAGGCGCTGGCGGGCGGTCCGATCGGTCGCCTTGTGGACGGTGACCTGATTTCCATCGCGATAGATCGCGTGCGGCTGGAGGGCTCAGTCGACCTGGTGGGGCACGGCGACGAGATACGGGGGCCGGAGTGGGGCGCGCGAGAGTTGGCCGCGCGCCCGCCGCGGCCCGACCTGGCGTCCGACCCGCGCCTGCCCGACGACACGCGCCTGTGGGCGGCGCTGCAGGCGGTCGGCGGGGGAACCTGGGGCGGCTGCGTCTACGACGTCGACGCCATCGTCGCCGCGTTGTCCCCCCTCACCCCCCAACCCCCTCTCCCGCGTCAGGGCGAGGAGGTTGGGGAGTGAGAGCCGCCGCGCCCCGCCTCGTTCTGTTCAGTGGGTCGCCCGGTGTGGGCAAGAGCGCGTTGAGCTACCGGCTGTCGCGCGAGACAGGCTGGGCGGTGCTGTCCAAGGACGGCGTCGACCAGGGACTCAAGGTGTGTCCCACTTGTCCCCCCGTCGCGGGCTACGAGGTCATGTTCAGCCTGGCCGAGCTCAACCTGGGCAACGGCGGCTCCATTATCCTCGACGCCGTCTTCGGCCTGCCCGATTTCCGGCGGCGGGCGGTCGATCTGGCGGCGCGGTACGGCACGCGGTTTCACGCTATCACGTGCTTTTGTAGCGACAGTGAGCTATGGCGGCGGCGCGTCGAGAGTCGGCCAGAGGCCGTGCGAGGCTGGACGCCCGCGGACTGGGCCGAGGCCGAACGCGTCACGGAGTACTATGAGCCGTGGACATCGCCGCATGTGGCGCTCGACGCCGCGCAACCGTTCGAGTACAACGCCGCGCTGTTGCTCGCAGCAATCAGAGGCAAGTGAGGGCACGCTATCGACTACACTAAGGGTGAGGAGGCATAGGGCTTATGGATGTTGTTAAAGAAGTCGGGGCGACCTGGGAGATCCCTGCAGACCTCCGCCTTTCCCTGCTCGCTTTGCTGTCCGCCGACCCGACCCTCGTCGCGACGATGACCTACGAGGAGTTCATGGAGTGGGCTGACGCGGATACGCTGGCCGAGTGGGTCGATGGGAGAGTGGTTATGACCTGTCCAGCGAGCAAACGGCATCAAGATCTCGGAGCGTTCTTGCTACACATATTTTCAGAGCACGCGCGCACGTACGATCTTGGAGATGTTACTGGCGCGCCCTTCCAGATGCGCCTGCCGACCTCGGGGCGGGAGCCCGACGTGCTGTTCGTGGCGCGGGAACATCTCGGCCGCGTGCTGTGGACCCGCGTGGAGGGACCGGCCGACCTCGTGGTAGAGATCGTGTCGCCCGAGAGCCGGGTCCGCGACCGCGGCGAGAAATTCTACGAGTACCAGGAGGGCGGCGTCGGCGAGTATTAGCTCATCGACTCTGACACCCGGCGCGCCGAGTTTTATCAACTAGGCTCTGATGGAATATATCAACCTGTTTTGCCCGATGCCGACGGTGTCTATCGTTCGCGTGCTATGGTCGGATTATGGGTACGCGTTGCCTGGCTGTGGCAGGAGCCGTTACCGAACGTCAGCAAGGTCATGCTAGAGATTGATGGCGCGTCCTACGCGCAACGCCTTATCGCGGATCTAACCGAGGCCGGATTTCTGCCATAGTGCGCGACACCCCAGCGATGTGTTACCGCTACTGTCACGGATGCGCTTCTCTAGCAAGGGTGGTTAGATGCTGGAATGCGCTATCCAGGGTACCAAGGTAATGATAGAAATCGGCGTACCACCCACGGCTGTAGTCGTGGGAAGGCATATCAACATGTGCGATAAAGCACGTCAACAATTTAGTTACTTGATTGTTCGCGCGTTCGCTAGTTGGCGTCGACGAGAGACGCCGCGACGCAGGATGCGCGGCTGTTGGCGACCGCGCAGGGTGTTTCCACGATCAGGCGTACGCGGTAGGTCGTGGGCTGGGCCGGCGAGAGTTGTCGCGACGCCGGCACGACCCCACGCAGCAATGGTATTAGGCGCAGAAATGACCATAAGGGGTTTTCGCTTATCCGCAGCGGCAGCGCTTGGCTGAGGACCGCCGCGCGTGGCATCTCGATAATAGGGATGCCGTCGACCAGTCCAACGCGCGGGATGCCGGGCGGGAGCGCGACGCAGCCCTCGACGAGGCGGCAGCGTATGACTAAGCCGCGCACGAGGATCGTCCGCCCGACCCATGCGCGCGGGTTGCGCGCCAGTCCCGCGCGCACCTGCGCGACCGTGTAGACCGCGCCCATTGGAGTGGGCTGGTGTTCCATAGCCACGATGATAGCCACGGCAAGCGTGAGAGCGGCCAGAACTAGCACGATGCGCCGCTTCATGACTCATTCCTAACATAGCCGCTACATAGCCGGTCTTGCCAAGCTTAACCTTTTGACAACGCGGAGCAAAAGCCTTACCATCATAATAACGAGCGACGAGCGCTCCGAAAGGGGGGCAGCACACATGTTCACCGTTCCTCAGGCGTCACGACAGGCGCGACAGCACACGCTATCTCCGCGTGCGCGAGGGACCGTCCATGCTCTGCCCGCGGCTTGTCGCGCCATGACCTGACCGCACACTATCGACCATCGTACACGCGATGACCGAGGGGAGAGCATCCGGTGCTCTCCCCTCGGTTTTTTGTTGCTTGTCGCGTGGCGTCCTGAGGACCGTGGGAGGCGTTGGCGCCTTGCCACGGTTTTTATTTGTCCAATCATAAAGGAGGGCACGACCGATGAAAACGATCAATGAGCAGGAAAGACGCACAGGCTCGACTATGACGACGACTATGACCATTATGAGAGAGAAATGTACGACAACGACTATGACGACGACATGGTCCCCGCGTCCCCCCTCGATACCTTCATCGCCGAGGGCTGGATCGACGAGGCGCTGCACGAAGTAAAGAGCGGCAAAGAGGCGACGGTATATTGCTGCCGCGCGGGCGGCGCGGCCGGCGGCGGTCTCGTGGCGGCCAAGGTGTACCGCGCCCGCCAGCGGCGTGGCTTCAAGAACGACGCCGTCTACCACGAAGGACGCGTGATTGGCGACCGGCGGGCGCGCCGTGCCGCCGCGCGTAAGACGGCGTTCGGGCGCGAAACGCAGTTCGCGGCCTGGATTGAGCATGAGTTCGCGACCCTGAGTCTCCTGCACGGCGCCGGGGCCGCCGTCCCCGAACCGCTGACGCGCTCCTCCAACGCTATTTTGATGGGCTACGTCGGCGACGCCTACGACCCCGCCCCGTTGCTCTCGGCCGTGACGCCGACCTTCGACGAGGCGCGCCGCCTGTTGCATGACCTCATGCGCGAGGTGGAGCTCTGGCTGGCGCACAACGTCATCCACGGCGACCTGTCGCCGTACAACATCCTGTGGTGGCACGGCCACGCGACGGTGATCGACTTCCCGCAGGCCGTCGACCCGCGTGTCAACGCCAACGCGCAACCACTGCTCGCGCGTGACGTCGAGAACGTCTGTCGCTACGTCGCGCGCCTCGGCGTGCGGGCGGATCACCACCGCATCACCGACAACCTGTGGCGGCGGTTCTTGCGGGCCGAACTATGAGGACATGACGATGGAATACATTGAACTGACGCACGCGCCCGGCGACTTGCGGCAACCGCTGGCCCCCGACGACATCATCGCCCTGTGCCGGAGGGCCTTCGGGCGCGGGACGCGCGTCGAGTCGGCGTGCGAGCTCGGCGGCGGCGAGTACAACACAACCTATCTCGTGCGCATAGTTGGCATGGAGCCGGTCATCTTGCGCGTGTCGCCTCCGCCCGGCGCGCGCCTATTCTGGCACGAGCGGGACCTGATGCGCAAGGAGCAGGCGATCCAGCCCTACTTCGCCCCGATCGCCACGCTGATGCCGCGCACGCTGCTGGTCGACTTCACGCATCAGCTGATCGACCGCGACTACATGTTCCAGACCTACATGCCCGGTGAGCGCTGGTCCGAGGTCGAGCATGAGTTGACGCCCGCAGAGGACGAGGCGTTGTGGCGGCAGTTCGCGCACATCGCCCGCGGCATCCACGACGTGGAAGGGGACAGCTTCGGCTACCCCTATCCCGGTCCGCGTTTCCCGTCGTGGGGTCTAGCCGTGCTGGATGTCGTGGGGCGGGTCACGTCCGACCTGGAGGAGGTTGGGCTCGACACGACGGACATCCTGGCCGTGCGACGTGTAGTCGCGGAGAACCGGCGCGTCTTCGATGAGATCACGCGGCCACGCCTGACCCACGGCGATCTGTGGTCGTTCAACATGCTGATCGAGCGTGGGCCGGACGGCGCGGCCATCGTCGCGGTGATCGACGCCGACCGGGCGTGGTGGTGCGACCCCATGGCCGACTGGACCGCGCACCTGTTCAGGATCAAGACCTCGCCACGTATGTCGCGCAACCGCGCTATCTATTGGGACGAGTACGGTCCCTGCCCGCAAGGGCCAGGGGCCGACCTGCGCGAATTCGTCTACGACGGGATGTACACGGGCGGCATTCTGGCGTCGGCTACACAACGCAACCACACGAAGACCGAGGCCGAGGCGCGCGACAGGCTGCGCGACATCACGGCCGCTTTAAGGAGATCATGATGACATCGAGCATCCATAGCATCACGTTCGACTGCGACGACCCGGCGCGGCTCGCCACGTTCTGGATGGCGGCGTTGGGATACGTGGTCGAGGAAGGGTGCGTCCCGGACGAGGAGGGCGCCGCCCTGGTAGACCCCCATGGCCGGGGCCCGCGCCTGCTCTTCCAGCCAACGCCTGAGGGCAAGTCCGTCAAGAACCGGCTGCACCTCGACCTAAGGCCCGACGACAGTATGAACGCTACGGTAGAACGTCTACTCTCGATGGGCGGCCGCAAGGTCGCGGCTTTCGACTGGGAGTACGGAGTGTGGACCGTGATGCAGGACCCCGAAGGCAACGAGTTCTGCGTCGAGCGCGGACCACAAGATAGGCGTTGACCAAAGTTCGGCCATAGCGGCAGGCGCCGCGACGGTGTTTGCGCTACCAGCGGCGGGGATATACAATCGTGAACAGGAGGAGCCTACCGATGACTACTCAACTCGCCACCCCCCGGCCGCTCTACGGATGGGCGCAGCCAACGCAGGCCGACGACTGGACGACCGACATGCTCGAGCGCCTGCCCGACGACGGCTGGCTCTATGAACTCGTAGAAGGGAGAGTGGTCCGCATGCCTCCCCCCGGCCCCGATCATGGCCGCCTCGAATCAAAGCTCGATTACCTGCTGCGCGCCTACCTCACCGCTCATGGACTCGGCGAAACCTATGTCGGTGAGACCGGCTGGGACCTCACGCGCCGTGGCGAGCGTAAGGACACCGTGCTAGCCAGCGATGTCGCCGTGGTGTGCGCCGAACGCCTCCCACTCCCGCCGCCGCGTTGGGGTAAAACCTATCGTCGCATCGCGCCCGACCTTGTCGTGGAGATCGCCTCGCCAACGCAGTATCGGCCCGATATGGGCGATAAGGCGCGGCAGTGGCTCGACCGTGGAGCGCGGCTGGTCTGGGTCGTCTGGCCCGAGCGCCGCGAACTCGACGTTTGGACGCCCGGCGTCCAGGAGCCACAGACCCTCGTCGGCGACGCCGCGCTCGACGCCGGTGACATCATTCCCGGTTTGCGCCTGCAACTCAATGAGATCTGGTAGTGGTAGCGAGGGTTGCATAGTATACAATCCTGTCAACAAGAGGCGCCGTTGAGGATGAACATGCGTGAGCACGAGGATGCGCCGCCCCTGCGAGGGGTACGGGTTGTCACGCTGGCCGTCAACGTGCCGGGGCCGGTCGCAACCGCGCGTTTGCGCGCGCTGGGCGCGTCCGTCACGAAGGTCGAGCCGCCGGGCGGCGATCCGCTGGAGGCGGTCAGCCCCGCCTGGTATCACGAGTTGTGCATGGGGCAGGAGGTCGCGCGGCTTGATCTGAAGCAGACCGAGGGTCGCGCCACGCTCAACGATCTCTTGGGGCGCGCCGACCTGCTGCTAACGGCGAGCCGCCCCGCCGCGCTCGATCGACTCGGCCTGACCTGGCCGCGCTTGCACGAGCGCTTCCCGCGCCTCGCGCGGGTCGCCATCGTCGGTCACGCCGCCCCGCACAGTGACGCGCCCGGCCACGACCTTACCTATGCCGCCGCAGTGGGGTTGCTGGACCCTCCAAGGCTGCCGCGCACACTGCTGGTCGACCTCGCAGGGGCGGAGCGGGCCGTCAGCGCGGCCCTGGCCCTGCTCTACGCCCGCGAACGCGGAGGGGACGCCGGCTATGCCGACGTGTCGCTGGCCGAGGCGGCACGGAACTTCGCGGACCCGCTGCGCCACGGTCTGACCCAGCCGGGTGGCCCGCTCAACGGCGGCTTGCCCGCCTACAATGTATATAGAGCGGAGGAAGGTTGGATCGCCGTGGCCGCGCTCGAGCCGCACTTCCGTGAGCGGCTACAGCGCGAGTTTGCGTTGGAGCGTCTTGACGCGGAGGCGCTGCAACACGTCTTGCGACAACACAGCGCCGCGTATTGGGAAGCCTGGGGCTTGGAGCGCGACCTGCCTGTGGCCGCGCTGCGTGAGTAGTCGATGGTCGATGGATAAGAATCGACTGTCAGCGCCATTAGCTATGACAGCCACGATGGCTTCCACCAAACCATCGACCATCGACTAGAGAAAGGGGAACGGTATTATGGATGGCTTGACGATGGACTACCAGTTGACGATACCCGCGATATTGCGGCGCGCGGAGCAGTTGCACGGGCACAAGGGCATCGCGACCCGCCGGCCTGATAAGAGCATGCGCCGCTACACCTATGCGGAGATGGTGGAGCGCGCCAAGCGCCTCGCCGTCGCGCTGTCCACCCTCGGCGTCGCGGACGGCGACCGCGTGGCTACGCTCTGCTGGAACCACCACCAGCACCTCGAAGCCTATTTCGGCATCCCGTCCGCCGGCGCCGTCCTGCACACGCTCAATCTGCGCCTTCACCCCGACGACCAGACCTACATCGTCGGAAACGCCGGCGATAAGGTGATGCTCGTCGACGACGTGCTGCTGCCCGTCTTCGCGAAGTTCCGCGACCGCGTCGATATCGGGCACGTTATCGTCATCCCCACGAGCGGCGCCCCCATCCCCGACGGCATGCTCGACTACGAGGCGTTGCTGGCCGCCGCCGACCCCGCCGCCTTCGTCTACCGCGACATCGACGAACGTCAGGCCGCCGCGATGTGCTACACCTCAGGCACGACGGGGAAGCCCAAGGGCGTGCTCTATTCGCACCGCTGCATCGCCTTGCACTCGATGGGCAGCGCGCAGCGCGACGTGCTTGACCTGGGCGAGAGCGACGTGGTGCTCCCGGTCGTGCCGATGTTCCATGCCAACGCCTGGGGCTTGCCCTTCACCGCCACGCTCACCGGCGCGGCGCAGGTCTTCCCAGGACAGCACCTCGACGCGGCGAGCCTGCTGGAGTTGTTCCAGAACGAGCGCGTCACCATGACCGCCGGCGTGCCGACGATCTGGTTCGGTATCTTGCAGGCGTTGGACAAGAATCCGGGCGCCTACGACCTGAGCGCGCTGCGCTCGCTCGTCGTCGGCGGCTCGGCCGCTCCGCCCAGCATGATCCAAGGTTTCCAGGAGCGCCACGGCCTGCGCGTGATCCACGCCTGGGGCATGACCGAGATGACCCCGCTCGGCACGGTGGCGCGCGTTACGGCCGATCTACAGGACGCGCCGCCGGAAGAGCAATACGCCTACCGCGCCACGCAGGGCCGTCCCGCCCCCTTCATCGAGATCCGCGCGCGTGGTGAGGACGGGTTGGTCCCCTGGGACGGCGAGGCGATGGGTGAGCTTGAGGTGCGTGGTCCCTGGGTGGCAAGCGCATACTACAACAACCCAGGGCCGGACGACCGCTTCACGGAGGACGGCTGGTTCCGCACCGGCGACATCGTGACGATCGACGCCCACGGCTACGTCACCATCACCGACCGCGCCAAGGATGTCGTCAAGTCCGGCGGCGAGTGGATCTCCACGGTGGCCCTGGAGAACGCGCTGATGGCCCATCCGGCGGTGCTGGAGGCGGCGGTCATCGCCGTGCCGCACCCCAAGTGGGACGAGCGTCCATTGGCCTGCGTCGTGCTCAAAGAGGGTGAGCAGGCCACGGCGGAGGACCTGCTCACGTTGCTGCAGTCCGATTTCGCCAAGTTCTGGATACCGGACGGCGTCGAATTTATCGACGAGATCCCGCATACCGCGACCGGCAAGTTCCTCAAGACGGCGCTGCGCGAGCGCTATCGAGATTATGCAACACGAAAGTAGGGGGATATATGGTTGCAATGCGCGAAGCGGTTATTGTCGAGGCGGTACGCACGCCGATCGGGCGTAGGAATGGGATACTCAAGGACTGGCATCCGGTCGATCTGTTGGCGCATACGCTCGACGCGCTGGTTGGCCGCGCCGGCATCGACGCCAGCATCGTCGACGACGTCATCGCGGGCTGCGTGTCGCAGGTCGGGGAGCAGAGCCTCAACGTGGGCCGCAACGCCGCCCTGGCGGCGGGCTTCCCCGAGTCGGTTCCGGGGACGACCGTGGACAGGCAGTGCGGCTCCAGCCAGCAGGCGGTGCATTTCGCGGCGCAGGGTGTGATGAGCGGAGCCTATGACGCCGTGATCGCCTGTGGCGTCGAGGGCATGACGCGCGTGCCGCTCGGCGCGTCGTCGGCGCACGGGCCGGGCGCGCCTTTCGGCGGCCGCATGGTGCGCCGCTATAACGAGGGGTTGGTCCCGCAGGGCATCAGCGCCGAGCTTATCGCGCAAAAGTGGGGCCTGAGCCGCGCCGATCTCGACGCGTTTAGCCTGGAGAGCCACCGCCGCGCCGCTACCGCGACCGCCGAGGGCCGCTTCGACGGGGGGATCACGCCGGTCCCCGTCACGGATGAGGATGGCGCGGCCACGCTGATGGCGCGCGACGAGGGCATCCGGCCCGACACCAGCATGGAGAAATTGGGCGGGCTCAAGCCGGCCTTCAAGCCGGACGGCCTGGTCACGGCGGGCAACTCATCGCAGATCAGTGACGGCGCGGCGGCGCTACTGATCATGGAGCGCGCTATGGCCGAGCGGCTGGGGTTGCGCGCGCGCGCGCGCTTCGTGTCGTTCTCGTTGGCCGGCGACAGCCCCGTGATGATGCTCACCGCGCCGATCCCGGCGACCTACAAGGCGCTGGAGCGCGCCGGACTCACGCTCGCCGATATGGACCTGATCGAGGTCAACGAAGCCTTCGCCAGCGTCGTGCTGGCCTGGCGGCAGGAGACCGGCGCGGACATGGACAAGGTCAACGTCAACGGCGGCGCCATTGCCCTGGGCCATCCGCTGGGCGCTTCGGGCGCGCGCGTCATGACCATGCTCCTCGGCGAGCTAGAGCGCACCGGCGGACGCTACGGTCTGCAGACCATGTGCGAGGGCGGCGGTATGGCCAACGGGACGATCATCGAGCGGCTCGATTAGGAGGTAACATGCAGCTACAAGACAGCACTTTTCTTATCACCGGAGGCGGCTCAGGGTTGGGCGCGGCGTGCGCGCGCCTGTTCGTCGCGTCCGGCGCCAACGTGGTTATCGCCGATGTGAACGCCGAGGCGGGGGAGAGGACGGCGGCGGAGTTGGGGCCGCGCGCGCGCTTCGTGCGCACCGATGTGACGAACGAGGCCGACGTGCAGGCGGCCGTCGACACGGCGCGCGCGGCTTTTGGCGGCCTACATGGCGCGATCAACTGCGCCGGCGTGGCCATCGCCGAGCGTGTGGTTGGGCGGGACGGCCCGCACGCGCTGTCCCACTTCACCAGGGTCGTCGAGGTCAACCTGATCGGCACATTCAATGTGATACGCCTCGTGGCCGCCGCGTTAACGCAAAACGAGCCGCGTACGGCCGACGGTGAGCGCGGCGTCATCGTCAACACGGCCTCGGTGGCGGCTTTCGACGGGCAGATCGGCCAGGCGGCCTACGCGGCGTCGAAGGGCGGTGTGGCGGCGATGACGCTGCCCATCGCGCGCGAGTTGGCGCGCCACGGTGTCCGCGTCATGACCATCGCGCCGGGACTCTTCGACACGCCGATGCTGGCCGGGCTGCCCGAGCCCGCGCGGCAGTCGCTGGGCGAGCAGGTCCCGTTCCCGTCGCGGTTGGGTAATCCCGCCGAGTACGCCGCGCTGGCGCGGCACATCGTGGAGAACGGGATGCTCAACGGCGAGGTCATCCGTCTGGATGGGGCGATCCGCATGGCGCCAAAGTAGCTATCAGCTATCAGCCGTCAGCTTTCTTGCTTTTCTACCGCTTGCCTGTACAATATAAACCACTGGCCTTCCACTCGCGCCTCACTCCTTGCCGCGCCGCGTACAACGTCGCCGCGTGCGCCATGGAAGGGGATACGGCTCGTGGAGCAGCGCCACACACTGTAGTGTCATGGTCACGCCGATGTGACCATGACGGGAGGATGCGGATGACCCAGTTCTCGCGCCGGCGGGCGCCACTCTGCGCGCTCGTTCTCATGGCGCTCTTTCTCGGTGTTGTCCCCGCGCACGCCACACACGCGGCGGGCGGTCTCCATCAGCCGCGGCGGCATGCGCCCGCGGCGGGTCCCAAGTCGTACTACCTCTCACTGGGCGACTCGTTGGCCTTCGGCTACCAACCTTTCCCCCCGATTCGGCAGGGCTTCGGTTTCTTCGATTTCCTCGCGGCGAGTTTGGAGCGTATCAACCCCGATGTGCAGCCCGTTAACCTCGGCTGCCCCGGTGAGAGCAGCACGACGTTCATTAATGGCGGTTGCCCCAGCGCCAATGCAGTGCGATACCAGGGTTCGCAGTTGAACGCGGCGCTGGCCTTCCTCAAGGCGCACCAGGGTCAGGTCAGTCCGATCACCTATGTGCTCGGCGCCAACGACATCCTGGCGCCCCTGGCGACGGGCGATCCGGCCAAGATCCAGGCCGCTTTGACGCAGTTCGCCATCAACGACGACGCGATCCTCAGGCAGTTGCGACAGGCGGCGCCGACCGCCGACATCGTGACCATCGATTACTACCAGCCCCTGGCGATAGCCATCACCAACACGGCGGTGTTGAGTAGCGTGGTACAGGTGTCGCAGACGGGTAACGGTATCATCGACCAGGTGGCCGCGCGCTACAACGTCAAGGTCGCCAACGTCTACGCGGCCTTCAACACGCCGGTACAGAATCCGTTGCTGTGCAACCTGACCTGGATCTGTAGTCCCTACCATGATATCCATCCCATGATCGCCGGCTACGCGATCATAACGGGGTTGGTCGCGGGGGCGCTCGGCTATCCGGGCCTGCTGCCGGCGACGCCGACGAACCCGCTGGCGATCTCGCGCGCTATCCCAGTCGCGCCCTCCGTGCTTACCTGGACGTGGATCGGCGACGCCAACGCCGCGGGCTACGACGTGATCGTCTATCACTACGACAACAACGGTCAGGCGGTGCAGGACCGCAGCGAAACCGTCCCGGCCGGTACCCACAGCTATACGCTCGTGGGCACGACCTGCGGTGTCACGTACGAGCTCAAGGCGCGTTCGCGCGGACATAACAGGCCTAACCAATATTTCACGCCTGGAGATGGCAGGGGTTTCCCCTGCCCCGCGCAGTAGGGAGGAGGGCGCATACGGTTCACCAGTCGTCCGATTCGTGGGACGACGCTATTATTGGCCCCTTGTTTATAGGGTAGCCTATACAAGCGCAGGCATATGCACAAAGGAGTGATCACCATGAAGCGCATGACAAAGGCCGCGGCAATCGCCGCCGCGGCGGTCCTCACCGCCGGGGTCATCGGCGTCCCCGCGCGGACCCAGGCCAGTTCACCGCAAACGCCGGGCGTCACCAGCAACAGCATCCTCGTGGGCTGTTCGCTCCCGCAGTCGGGCCCAGCCGGCGCCTACGGCGTGATCGCCAACGGCACCAAGGCCTACTTCGACTACATCAACGCCAAGGGTGGTGTGTACGGACGCAAGATCAAGTACACTATCCTCGACGACGGCTACGACCCCGCGCGCCAGTTGAACAACGTTAAGAACTTGGTGCTCAACAAAGGCGTGTTCGCCCTGGCCGACGATCTGGGCACGGCCAACAACGAGGCGGCGCTTCCATTCATTACGCGGCAAGGCGTGCCGCTGGTCTATCCCGCCACCGGCTCGTCCGCCATGTCTACTCTGTTCCACCAGTACCTGTTCGCCATGCAGGTCAGCTACACCATCGAGGGCAAGGTCCTCACCGACTACGCCGTCAAGACGCTGCACGCCAAGAAGATCGGCGTGTTCTATCAGAACGACGACTTTGGCCAGGAGGGGCTCAACGCGGTGACCGCGCGGGCCAAGCAGGATGGCGCCAGCGTGGCCGATGCTGAGCCATACGAGTTGTCGCAGGCCGACCTGAGCGCGCAGGCGCTCAAGTTGAAGAGCGTCGGCGTCGATGCGGTTATTGTGTTCGCCGTGCCGACTCCCGCGATCACATTTTTGACCACGGCGCGGACGGTTGGCCTCAAGGCCAAGATTCTCTCCAGCGATACGGCGCTAGACCCCTCCATCGTCAAGGCGGCCGGTCCCGCGGCTGAAGGGGTCTATTTCGACTCCTACGCCGATCTGCCGAACGCCAACACGCCCGGCGCCGCGCTATTCCGCTCCATTGTCGCCAAATATGGCGATCCAACGACCACGCCCGCGAACAGCACCTTCGTCGGCGCTGGGCTGCTCTCGGGCAACATCTTCGTCGAAGGCCTCAAGCGCGCGGGCAAGAACCTGACGCGTCAAGGCTTCATCAAGGCGCTGGAAACACTGCACAACTACCGCCCCGCCGGGTCCAACATCACCTACACGCCGCGCAACCACGCCGGCATCCGGGGCTCTTACATGGTCGAGGTCAAGAACGGCGTCCTGACGACGGTGTCGGGGTACGAGTACCCGTAATTTAGTAGGTAGTAGCTAGCTACTTCTAGCTACTACCTACTAAATTACTACCTACTGGAGTCAAAATGACGAACCTGATCGTGGAGATCGTGAGCGGGGTGGCAACAGGGTGCATTTATGCCTTGCTCGTGCTTGGCCTGACCCTGATTTACCAGGTGAGCGGCGTCGTCAACTTTGCCCAGGGCGCGCTGGCGTCCGTTGGCGCGTATGCGCTGTGGAGCTTGATGAATCAGGTTCATCTGTCCTTCTGGCCGGCCGTGATCGTCACGATCGTCGTGACCTTCTTGCTGGGGGTCGTGTTCCAGGTCGTATTGTTGCGGCGGCTGCAACGGGCGCCCGCCGCCTCGTTGATCGTCACATTGGGTTTACTGATCGTGCTGGAAGGCGGCATCGGCGTTATCTGGGGCTACACCCTGCCAACTCCCCCGCTCTGGCTCAATCTGCCTGTTTCGCCATTCCAGACGACGACGCTAGGGTCCGTCGCGTTAAGCGGGCTCGATCTCGCGACCATCGGCGTTACCGTCGTCCTCATTCTCGCTTTCTTTGGTTTTTTGCGCTACACGCGCGCCGGCGCCTCCGTGCGCGCGGTGGCGCAATCGGCGCAAGGGGCGCGACTGGTGGGTATCCGGGTTGGCCGCGTGCGGCTCGTCGCGTGGGGCATTGGAGCGGGCATCGCGGCTATCGCGGGGATCTTGATCGCGTCAAAGCCCGGACAGCAGGCCCCAACCATGGCCGAAGTGTACGTGCTCAGCGCCTTCGCGGGCGCCGTGATCGGGGGGCTGGACAACCTAGTCGGCGCGGCGGTCGGCGCGCTGATGATCGGCGTCATACAGAATCTCGCGACTTTCTATATCCCGAAAGATCTCTCGGGCCTTGGGATCAGCGGCAGCGCGGTTGTGTTCTTGTTGCTCCTGGTCGTGTTGCTGGTGCGCCCGGCCGGCCTGTTTGGTATCGCTGTGCAGCGGCGCGTGTAACAAGGATGATATGAGGATGCGGCGCTCTCGCCCTCTGTTGCTGGCCCTGCTAGTCGTCGTACTGGCCCTTATTCCCCTCGTGACGCATAACGACTACATCGGGGGGGTGCTCGATATGGCAGGGACCTACGCAATCGTGGCCGTCGGCCTGAATCTGCTCTGCGGCGGTACCGGACAATTCTCGTTAGGCCATGCCGGCTTCTACGCTATCGGCGCGTTCGCCGCGGGCATTCTGAGCACGACCTACAACTGGCCGTTCTGGCTGGCCGTTCCCGCCGCGGGGCTGTTGGCCGCGCTGGCCGGCGTGATCGTGGGCATCCCCGCGCTGCGTCTCTCCGGCCCATACTTCTCTATCGCCACGCTCGGCTTTGGGCTGCTCATCGCCAATGTGTTTGGTACCGCCGATTGGGCGCACGGCCGCACCGGTATCACGCTCAACCCGCCGGCGCTCGGCCTGTATACGTTCACGACCACGACCTTTTTCTGGGTCGTGCTGCTTCTGCTCGTGGCCGCCGTCTACGCCGCCTATAACCTTCGTCAGGGGGCGACGGGGCGGGCGTTCGTGGCCCTACGCGAGAGCGAACCCGCCGCCCAGGCTAGCGGCGTCAATCTGGCGCGCTACCGCGTCACGGCGTTCGCCATCAGCGCCCTTTACGCCGGGGCCGCGGGCGCGCTCTTCGCTTATTGGGGCGGATATATCAACGCGTCGGGGCCAACATCTAGCTTCAGCCTGGCCATCTCGGTGCTGTTCATCGCCATGATCGTCATCGGGGGGCTCGACAGCGTCGTGGGATCCGTCATCGGGGCGGTCTTCCTGACGCTGGTTCAGGAGGGGCTACAGAACGCGGGGCAGGGCCAGTTGGCGCAGCCGTTATATGGCGCGATTATCGTGGTGGCGCTGCTATTCCTGCCGCGTGGCCTCGTTGGCCTCCCGGCGCTGTGGCGGACGCGGCGCGACGCGGCGTCGGCAGCGGTCGCGGCGGGTGGCGCGCATGGCTGATACCGCTTTGCTCACCATTCGTGGGCTCACGCTGTCTTTCGGCGGCTTGCGCGCGCTCGACGACGTCAACCTCGACGTGCGACAGGGCGCCATCGCCGGCCTGATTGGCCCCAACGGCGCCGGCAAGACGAGCCTGCTCAATTGTATTTGCCGCTTCTATCGACCGCAGAAAGGTGAGGCGCTTCTCGATGGCGTCGAGTTGTTGCGCCACCCGCCGCATGGACTAGCGCGGCTGGGGCTGGCGCGCACGTTCCAGCACATGGAACTGTTTGGCACAATGAGCGTACTAGAGAACGTGTTGGTGGGCGCGCATACGGGGGCGCGGCCCAGCATGCTCGGCGAGGCGCTACGTTTGCCGCCGGCTCGGCGCGCCGCGCGCCGCCAGCGGGAGCGCGCCCTGGAGACGCTCGAGCTAGTGGGCTTGAGCCACCTGGCCGCACAGCCGGTAGGGGCGCTCCCGCTCGGCTTGCAGAAGCGCACCGGCGTAGCGCGTGCGTTGGCCTGCCGCCCGCGCCTGCTGCTGCTCGACGAACCGGCCGGCGGACTCAACGCCGCGGAGAAGCGTGAGTTGGGCGCCCTGCTGCGCTCGCTGCGCGGGACGCTCGACCTGACCGTGCTGCTCATCGAGCACGACATGGATATGGTGATGAGCCTGTGTGATGACATCACCGTGCTCGACTTCGGCAAGCGCATTGCCGCCGGGCCGCCCGCTCGCATCCAGCGCGACCCCGCCGTGATCGCGGCGTACCTTGGCGTCGCCTCGCCCGAGGAGTACGCCGGTCAGGCTGGTGAGGCGCTGGCATGACCGGTACTGATACGATGACTATGGGAGTGAGCCCGGCGGCGGACGCGGCCAAGGCGCCGCTGCTCGAAGTGCGCGGATTGCGCGTCGTCTACGGCGGGATTACCGCCGTGGATAACTTCTCGCTCACGGTCGGCGTGGGTCAGGCCGTGGCAATCCTGGGGGCCAACGGCGCGGGCAAGAGCAGCACGTTACGCACCGTCGGCGGTCTGCAGCGGCCACGGGGCGGCGAGATAGTCTTCGACGGTGCGCGTATCGATCGCATGGACACGGCGGACCTGGTGTCTCGTGGGCTTTCCGTCGTCCCCGACAGTAAGGACCTGTTCCCGTGCTTCAGCGTGGCCGAGAACCTGCGCATGGGCGCGCACGGCCGCTCGTCACGCGACTACGCCGCCCGGCGCGATGAGGTGCTGGAGCTTTTCCCCGGTTTACAACGGCGCCTCAACGCCGCCGCGTGGCAACTCTCCGGTGGTGAGCAGCAGATGCTGGCGCTGGGGCGCGCGCTGCTGGCGCGGCCGCGACTGCTACTGCTCGACGAGCCGTCGCTGGGTCTGGCCCCGCTCGTCGTCGCAAGCATCTTCGGAGCGCTGGCCAAGATCGTGGCCGGCGGCACGGCGATTCTGCTCGTAGAGCAGACGACGGCGGCGGCCCTGAAGCTGGCCAGCTACGCCTACGTGCTGCGCACCGGCCGCCTCGCGCTCGAAGGTTCCAGCGCCGAGTTGCGGCACGACCCGCGCGTGCTCGACCTCTACCTCGGCGAGGACCCCTCAAGCGGCGTGTGAGCGCATACTGCTGTTAGTCGTCCGGCGATTCGCTCGGCTTTTGTCGCCGCCGGGCCAGTTCGGCGCGAAGGCGGGAAAGCTCGGCTTCCTGGTCGGCGATCTGGGTGGCTTGGGCGTCCAGTTGGGCGGCTTGGGCGTCCATCTGATCGGCCTGGGCGGCTAGTTGATCGATCTGGTCCGCGAGCAGGCGTGTCTTCTCAAACTCGAATGGGACCGGCAGGCTGGCGTGGTCGAACACGCGCAGCAGCGCCCCCTCGGGCCTTAGCGCGATACCGAGGGCGCGGCTCACGTAGCGGCCGTCGGGGGCGGGGTCCCACGTCTCGATCTGGCCTCCTACTGCGCGCCACGCTCGGCATGGCCCTCCAATGTAGGCGTCGAGCGGATCAAACACGAGATATTCGGGGACGCCGAGGGTGAGATAGGCGCGCGCTTTGCCCTCATTCGTCCTGAGGTCGACGTCCTTGCGCCACGTCGATTCGCTCGCGACCTCGATGATAAGGGCGGGCAGGCCATCCGTGCGCGTGTCCATCTCCTTGCGCCGCGCCGCACCTGCCGTGGGATGTACCATGATGTCAGGGCTAGGGCGCCAGGGCGTTTTATAGGGTCCCCAGGCGACTAGCGTCAACTGGTCGCCGACGTGCCAGGGCAGGCCGGCGCGTAAAGCAAGGTCGCGTAGGCCCGTGCGCAGCCCGCGAATCGCGTCCTGATGCCAGTCCGTCCCCACCAAATCCTCCTCGGTGTCGTCGCGCGGTCCGCGCGCCGCGCTCGTCGCTTGCTCTGTCGCCATGGCATCATCCTCCAGTGCAAGGCTCGTGAATAATTGTTAGCGCGCGACGTCTCGGGGTGACCGGCACTGGGAGCGCGGACGAGATGTCTGCGGTCCTGGGCTACCCCCAGACTTCTGCGCGCTAACGATAATTCCCGAGTCCTGTTCTCCAGTGTCGAAAGCGCGCCGCCTCGTCGTTCGATAAAGTATACCAAGCAGGCGTGTGTCAACTGCTCAATCGCGCGGCGACCGTCGCCGCGTCCGCGTCGCGGCCGGCCGCGACGAGTTTGTCGATGCACAGAGGCGCGAAGACGCACGAGGCGCAGACGGTAGGCTCGGCGGCGATATTCAGCGCGGCGAGGTCGAGGTGAGCGTAGCTGCCATCGCCGAGCACGCGCTCCAGTTCGGCGACGCACGCTCGCATCCGCGCGGCCGTCACGGCGAGTCCGTCCGCCGTCACATCGTGCCGATAGACCCTGTTGTCCAGCAAATTGACCTCATACAGGGCGATGCGCGCGGGCGTCAGGCGCGGCCAGCGCCCACTCTCCAGCGCCATTAGCGCGTACAGCTGCAGCTGCGGCTCATAGCGACTGGTCGTGCCGCGCGACACCTTCCAGTCGACGACCGTCAGCGCGCCGTCGTAGCCCGCCACGAGGAGGTCCGGTGCCGCGGCGACGGTGGCGCGACCGACGCGCAAAGACAGCCGCGACTCGGCGACGTGTTCGTAGCCCGCGTAGAGCCGCGCCAGCAACTCGGTTTGCCCGGCCAGGTGCGTGAAGCAGCGCACGACGTTCTCTTCGACGGCGCGCAGCGGCGCCACCCCGACATCCACGCCCTCGTCGTGCGCGCGTAGGGCGCAGTAGGCGTCGCCGGCCTTGGCCTTGGTCATGCCGGGCTCGCGGTAGCGCCGCGCCGCTGAGAAGGCGAATTGCCGCTGCGCCAGGTCGTGCGCGGCGGCGGCCAGGGCCAGCGGAGCGATCAGACGATCCGCGCGCAGGTCGGACAGCACGTCGGTGGCCATGATCTGATGGACGACGCTGCCCTGCCAACTCTCGACGCTGTGCAGTTGCCGCCGAATATACGCTTCGCGCCGCACAGGGTCGGGCGCGTTGTGCGACGCGACGACCTGCCCGAAGGCAACCTGGCGGTGGCAGCGGCGCAACACCGATTCTGTGGAGTATGACCAACGCAGCATGTACGATCTACCTTCTACTGGGAGCGCCGGCTTCCAGCCGGCATACCGTCGCGGAGAAACGTGTTGGCAATGACCGACGCGTCGGCGGCGACCGTTGCCGGCTGGAAGCCGGCGCTCCCAGTAGATACGTCCGCCATGATTGTGCCGGTTCCAGTGGATACTGGCTCTGGCTGGACGGCGGTCCCAATAGGCATGTGGCTAGCTGTGGCGCGCTGGCGCCGTCGTCCACTCCGGCTCGGGTGTGATGTGGTCCTGAGGGTCGGGGCCGCGATCGGAGAGGCCGCTCCCTTCGAGCGCCATCAGCGGTTTCAGACTCATGTCGCCCTGGCACTCGATCTGGCACGACAGGCGTACCTGTCCCAATAGCCCTTTCTCATCGAGCTTGTCCCGCTCGGCCACGGTCATGCGCGTAGACTCACCGTTATGGAACTCCACGCGGCAGGTCGTGCACTTAGCATAGCCGCCACAGCGGTGCAGGATGTCCACGTCGTGCGCTTCCAGCGCCCTGACTAGCCGCGTACCGTCCGCTACGTCGAACGGCTTATATCCATCGGCTGTGATTGTTGCCATAATAGTTGCCGCAGGGGACTCCGGCTTTTAAGCCGGAGGGGAATGCGGCCCCTCCTCTCTGTTAGGTGGTGGTATAATGAAAGGTAGTAGAGCCTCGCAAACAGGGTATTACGGGGAGTTGCGGACGGGAACTCAGCAGTGCTCGAACAATCGTCGTCCGCGTGAAACATCCGCGTCGTTGAGTGGATAGCCGGCTGGGGCACAGCCGTCGGACGTGAACTTGAGTGGATGCACTGAGCGTTGTCCAAGAAGCTTCCGGCTTTTAGCCGGGAGAGTTGTCACAGATGTCTCCTTTAGTAGTCAGTAACCGGGTTGGCCTACTGGTAACTGACTACTGACTACTAAATCACGAACTCGCCGTCTTTGACGAATAGTTCGCCGTCGACGCGCACCTCACTGCCGGCGCGCAGGCTTGTTACCATATCCCAGTGTAACGCCGATTGGGTGAGCGCCCCTGTGTCGGGGTAGCCGGCGCCGAGGGCGAAGTGCATGGTGCCGCCCATCTTCTCATCGAAGAGGACGTTGCGTGTGAAGCGCTGTATGCCGTTATTGGTCCCGAAGGCGCACTCGCCCAGGGTGCGCGCGCCTTCGTCGAGGTCCAGCATCTCGCTCAGGAATCGCTCATTGGTACGGGCGCTGTGCGCTATGACGCGGCCGCGCTCGAAGCGCAGGCGCACGTCTTCCACGACTTGGCCCTGATAGAAAGCCGGATACGTATAGCGGATCGTCCCTTCGACGGAGTCCTCGACTGGCCCCGAGAAGACCTCGCCGCCGGGCATATTCTTCGTGCCGTAGTCGTTGATGAACGTGCGCCCCGCGATGGAGAAGCGCAGATCCGTGTCCTGACTGACGAGGTGGACCTCGCGTTTGTCCTTGAGGTAGTCGACCAGACGTTGCTGGCGCTGCCGCACGTCTTGCCAGGCCGCGACGGGATCGTCGCGGTCGAGCAGGCAGGCGCCGTAGGCGAAGTCCTCGTAGTCGGAGAGCGACATCCCGGCGTCCTGCGCGTAGGCTGGGGTCGGGTAGAGGCAGATGCTCCAGTCCAGGCTGCCTTCGCCGGAGCGCCGCATGAAGGTTTCTTGCAGGGACCGCCGCGCCTTCTGATACAGCGCCTGCCGCGCGGGATCGACCCCGCTCAACTCCTGCGTATTTTCGTCGCTCAAAACCACAAAGCGACGGTCGAACTCTTCGATCACCATGCGATCGACGGGCGAGACCGTGGTGAGCTGCGCATCACTAGCCGCCTTATAGAGGATTTCGCCCTGGTCGGGTAGCGCCATGCGCAGCAAAGGCAGCCCACCGGCGCGCAGCGTTTCACGGTAGATCTCGCGCAGCAGCGGCGCGGCGAGCATCGTCCCGCTGATCTCGACCTTGTTGCCCTCAGCGACGGGGGCGGAGTAGCCCACTAGCAGTTGTGCCAGGCGTCGCACGCGTAGATCGGCCAATTTCCCCTCCCTTTCTCCCAGTAGCGCGGCGGATGTCTCACCGCCCCACTGTGTTTCAGTTTACTCGACTCTTACATTTTGCCGCGTTGGTACGCTTCTTGATTGTTCACGAGGCAGTCTGCAATCCGGCAGCGACAGGAGCAGCGCGTCCTCGCCCTTGATGGTCACGCTCATCATCTGGTCCATCATTGTATAGTCGCCGCTGAACTGTTCCAAGACGTCGCGGTCGCGCAGACTCGGGGCTGGGCGGCGCTGGAAGACAATCGGCGGTACGGTTGGCTCAAAGGGAATAGCAACGCTGTCGATATCTCCTTCGACATTGGCGGAAAACGATGCGGTGAATCGGGCGTCTCCCAGGTCGCCCACGAGGTCAAAGACGTCGTAGTGATAATGCTCCAGCTGCGGCGTCTTCCCGTTGTACGAGGCGGTGAGTTGATCGCCCTCCCGTGTTATCGCGATGACGCCGTAACCGGGATGCTCGTAGTCGCCGCTGTGGTGACCTCACGCACATTCTTGTCGCGGCATAGTTGTCCCCGTCAATCGCCTATGATGGCGTTCGCGGAATGGCGTTTTGGTCCCGACCACAGCACGACCCAACGATACCGACGTGAGCCCCTATTGTTGTGTCAACCAGTTCAGCAGATGATCCCAAAAGGGCCCGTAGCCAGACCAGGACATGAAGGCGGGGCTGCCCCAATGGGGCGAGCAATCAGAGGTGAATGCCGCCACGCGCCCCTTGCCATACGCGTCGACAACCAGCAATGGATCGTCTTCGAACGACAGGATGACCTGCCCGCCCGCCCGTGGGCGGACGCGATTGTAGCCGAGAAAGTACGGCCACTCCTGGGGCAGCCCCGCTGTAATGGGATGATCGGCCAGCGCGACGGCGGGCGTCACGCCTTCCGGCGTCTCGATGCGATCGTCGCAACCCAGCATGGTGACGGGTAGATAGCGATCGACGGCGGTCCGATTATACCCGGCCTTGCCTTCGTACCCCGAGAACGACATGTAGCCGCCCACCATCAAGAACCCTCCTCCACCATGCACCCATTCGCCGATGGCCTTGAATCGGTTCGGCGTTCTCTTACCGGCAACAAATGTATCGGGATGGAGGAGCAGCGTATCGGCGCCGATGTCGCTCAGGATGACCACGTCAAAGGCTTGCAGATCTTCGACACAACGCGGGAAGCGCTCCGTCGCCAGGTGATTGGGGATGTGCTCAACCGACCATCCGGTCGCGCGCATCGCAGCGATAAACTCGTCGCTGCCTTCGTGGTAGTCGCCTGTCGTGTAGGCGCCAAACCCCTTCTGGTGAATGCCGTAGCTGATCCATGTTTCTCCTGCCAGCAGGACGCGTCCCTTTGTCACGGTGCTTACCTTTCCTTGTTATAGCGTCAAAATCGAATGCGGGGATCGGCTACCGCCTGCGCGACGTCAACCAGCAGATTGACCAGCACGTAGGCCGCTCCAACGACCAGAGTTACGCCGGTAATCGCCGTCAGGTCGCCAAACTGAATCGATTGGTCGGTGTACAATCCGATACCCGGCCAGGAGAAGATCGTTTCCACGATGACGACACCACCCAGCATGAGGCCCACCTGCAACCCGGTCATGCTGAGCGGCGCCGAGAGCGCGTTGCGCAGCGCGTGGTGGAACAGAATAGCGCGGGGATGAAGCCCTTTCGCTTCGGCCGTGCGGATGTAGTCGGTCCGATAGACCGTGAGCAGCGACGAGCGCAGGACGCGTCCAATAGCCACTGCTGGCACGAACGCCAGTGTCAGGCCGGGAAGCGCCAGGTGGGTCAGGGCATCGCCCACCACCCCTAACCGTCCAGCCAGCAGGCCATCGACGACCAGTAGGCCGGTCGGCCCACTGGGCGCGTCGCTCAAGCTCGTCTGGCCTGAGCCCGGTAGCCACGAGAGCTTGAAGTAGAACACGTAGATCAAGATCAGGGCCAGTAGGAAGGACGGAGCAGCCGCGCCTGCCACCAGCGAGAAACGGACGACTCCGGCCCCGCGTGACGCCGTGGCGGCGAGCACCCCCAGGAGGAGCCCTCCGGCCACGGCTAGGATCATGGCGAAAAGCGCGAGCTCGACCGTCGCGGGCACGAAAGCAGCCAGATCAATCTGTACGGGCCGGCCGGTCCTGGCCGACTCACCCAGATTCAGACGAAGGGCGTTTCCAAGATACAGGACGTACTGTACTGGAACGGGGTGATCGAGCCCCAGTCGGTGTCGCTCCTGAGCCACCACGGCTGGCGCGGCGTTGGGACCGACCGCCGCTCTGGCGGGATCGGACGGGATGAGCGCGCGCAGCACGAAGACGATGGTCACCAATACGAGGAGTACACCTGCCGCGCCTACCAGCCGGTTAACGATCAGACGGACCATGGCATCCCCCCTTATTTCCGCGCCAGGGTACCGAGATTGAGGGCCCACGGATAGGCGGAGACGTGCTCGACATGGATAAGGTCGGCGCGCATGGGCATGACGTCTTGGACGTAGGCAAAGGAGACGACCGCCCCGTCGGCCCCCGCCACCTGCCCGACACGCCCGTAGTCGGCCGTGGCCGCCGCGGGGTTGGTCTCACGGAGACCTTTATCCATGGCGGCGTCAACGGCCGTATTGGAGTACCCAAAGAAGTTCAGCGCGCCGTTGGAATGCCAGACAATGCGCGCCCACGTATCGGGATTGGCAGCGTCAGGAGCGGGCGTGGCGAGGTACAGGTCCGGCGCGTTGGCCAGGTTCTTGATGTAGTTGTAGACCTCGGGCAACTGGACCTGGCGCTCGTTCACCGTGATACCGGCCAGCGCCAGCTTCTGGCGTACCAAGTCGGCCATACGTTGGACCACGCCGCTGGCATCCTGCGAATAGACGAGGCTGAGCGTCAAGCCGTGCGGCAGCGCCTTCGTGATGGCTGTGAGATTGTAGGGGAAGCTGGCCGGGGCCAACGACGGCTTCAACAGCCCATCAGGATAGACACTGTTCGCCACAGTGGCGGTGTTGCCATACACGGTCTTCACCAGACCGGCAATGTCCATCGCATCGACGACAGCTTGGCGCACACTGGCCTTCGCCAGCTCAGGCCGCCGCGTGTTCAAGTACACCGCTCCGGTATCCAGCGACGAGAACGTCCGTACGGCGAGATTGTGATCGCTGCTGACAGAGGGCAGGTCTGACAGCGGCAACCCGTGGAGGATCACGTCGAGATCGCCCTTCTGCAGGCGCAGGAGCTGTGCGGAGACATCCGGGATGATGTCAATGTCGGCCTCACGGAAGTATGGCTTTGGCCCCCAGTAATAGGGATTGCGCACCATGACGTAACGTTGCCCGCGTTGAAACGACGCCAACATGAAGGGCCCCGTGCCGTCGGCGTGCGTGCTGAGCCATGCCTGTGCATGGTCCGCCGCATGAAGTTTGAGAATCCGCGGACTAATGAGCTTAGGTCCCCACGTCGAGGCCATGAAGCTCAGGAACGGCGAGACCGGGTGCTTGAGCGCCACGACAAATGTGTGCGCGTTAGGAGTCTCATAGCGCGCCACGTCGGCAAGCATATACGCGGGCCCCTGATTCACAGCCGTGCGTCGCTGGAAACTTAGCTTCACGGCGGTGCTGTCCATCGCGGTTCCGTCGCTAAAGCGCACATGGGGGCGCAGGTAAAAGGTGTAGCGCAGGCCATTGGAGGAGCGGCTCCACGACGTGGCTAGGTCACCCTCCACTTGCGTGCTGTTCGGCTTGTACTGCAACAACCCTTCGTAGAGAGACTGGGTCAGTGTGTTGCCCTCGACGTCATAGAAGATATCGGGGTCGGGGCTGCTCATATCGGCGAAGTAGGCCAGGTGCAGGATGTCGTTACCGGCCGCGACGCGCGTCGCCGCGTTGGTAGCGGTGGCGCCCGCCGCCAGCAGCGTTAAACTCAGCGCCGCGACGCCGCGGAGTACCATGGAACGTGTCTGAGATGTCTGAGATGACATGGAAAGAACCTCCTTATATAGAACTGCTCACGGTGCGCGGTCAAGCAGATCGCGTATGCCGTCACCGGCAAAATTGGCCGCGGCGGCCAGGACAAAGATGGCAACGGCCGGAGCGAGCGGTACCAGCGGATCTCCAGAGAGATACGAGATGCCCCTGGCCGTCATGGCGCCGAGCTCGGGCGCCGGAGGTGGCGACCCCAATCCAAGGAAGGAGAGCCCGGCCAGCGTGAGCACGAGGTTCTGCACGTCCAGGCTCGCCATCACGATCACAGGGGGAATAGCGCCGGGCAGAAGATGCCGCACCATCAAACGGGCCGGTCCCACGCCGGCCAGCCGTGCCGCGTCGACGTGCGGCCGCACCACCAGCGCACGCACCTCGCCGCGTACGAGGCGCGCGTACCAGGGCCACCACACAATGGCCACTGCGATGGCCGTATGAAGAAGGCTGGGACCAAGCGCCGCCACGACGGCAATAGCGAGGACGGGTCCCGGCAGGGCCAGAAAGGCATCGGTCAGGCGCATCAAGAGCGCGTCTACCCACCCGCCGTACGTCCCGGCCAGAAGCCCGATGGCTCCGCCGATAATCATACCGGAGAGGATGACGGCTACGGCACTGATCCAGCTCGCGCGCAGCCCGTAGAGGATGCGCGAGAAAATATCTTGCCCGATGTCATCTGTGCCGAGCAGATGGCGCCACGAGGGGTTTTCAAAAGGCTGCCCAGTGGCGACCGTCGGGTCGCCGGCGAACAGCGGCGACGCCAGGGATAGCAGCACCAGGATGACAACCACCGCCATACCCGCGCGCTCGGCCCACGGAATCGAGCCAACAGCGGGCAGGCGCGGCCAGCCGCCTCGACGTCGCGCCAGCGGGGCGCGGTATGGTTCTATGACTGCCATGCGCCTACATCCGGAACGGCGGCTAACAGCGTGCGTGTGTACGGATGCGTGGGAGCGGAAACTACCTGGTCAGGCGAGCCCTCCTCGACAATCTCGCCCGCTGCCATGACCACGATGCGGTCGGCGACGAAGCGCGCCGCGGCCAGATCGTGCGTCACAAAGACCATCGCGAACCCCAGCTCGTGACGCAGGCGGCCAAGCATGTTCAGCACGTTGGCCGCAAGCGAGACATCGAGGGCCGAGATTGGCTCGTCGCACAGCAGCAGTTCGGGCGGATCGATCACCACGCGGGCCAGGGCAACGCGCTGACGCTGGCCTCCCGACAACTCGTGCGGTCGCGCGTGGGCGACCTCGCGCGGCAGCCCGAAGCGGCCCAGCACCTCGACGACACGGTCGAGACGCTCCTTTTTCGGAAGGTGAAGCACGCGCTCTTCCAGATGCGCGCCCACGGTCAGCCAGGGTGTGAGCGAGGCGCCGGCATCCTGAAACACCATCTGCGGACGCACTGCCCGGCCGAGCAGCGACACGCGACCGCTCACCGGCTGTTGGAGGCCGGCGAGCACACGCAGCAGTGTCGTCTTGCCACTGCCGCTCTCGCCCACGACCGCCACCGATTCGCCGGGAGCCACCGTCAGGCTCACTCTGCGGAGCGCCTCGAATGTCCGGCGCCGGCCGGAGAGGCCGCCGGAACTGAAACGAACCGTGAGATCCTGAACCTGCGCGCCGCCTTTACCCTCTGCCCGGCGAGGCCAGACGTCGCCGGCATGTTGTCGCGCCACGCCGATTCCGGCCATTAGATGGCACGCTGCCACGCCCGCGTGGCGCGCGGCCGGCAACAACGCGGGGCGCTGCTCCAGGCAGATGCCGGCAGTGAAAGGACAGCGGGGCGCAAAGGCGCACCCCTCGGGCTCGCCGCGCGGGTCTGGCGGTTCCCCCGCGATAATGGGCAGTTGTACCTGCCGGTTGGCACGGAGCGTGATGCGCGCCGCCAGCAAGGACGCCGTGTAGGGATGGTCAGGGCGCGGCAGGACATCCGACGCGGCGCCCAACTCGACTACGCGTCCCGCGTACATGACGCAGAGGCGGTCCGCGACGGTGGCGGCAACGGCGAGGTCGTGCGTGATGAGCAGGATGGCGCAGCCGAACTCGTCGCGCACATGCTGGAGCAGTGCCAGCACCTGTGCTTGAATGGTGACGTCAAGTGCGGTGGTCGGCTCGTCGGCCACCACGAGTTTGGGGGCGCCGCCCAACGCCATGGCGAGCATGACCCGCTGGCGCTGGCCGCCCGACAGTTCATGTGGAAAGGCGCGCATGCGCCTGGAGGCATCGGGCACGCCGACGGCTTCGAGCAGCCGCATAGCCTCCGCCGCGGAGCCGGCAGCTTCGGCCACCTGTCGCCCGATGCGCATGGTTGGGTTCAGCGAACTCATCGGATCCTGGAAGACAGCGCCCAGCGCGCCGCGCCGCACCCGGCGACGCGTCGACGGGTCGGCCGTGGTCAACTCGACTCCGGCGACCTGAACGCTGCCCATCACCCGCGCGTGCGTGGGCAGCAGTCCGAGCAGCGAGAGACCGAGCACGGTCTTGCCGGAGCCAGATTCACCGACCAGGCCGACAATCTCGCCCGGCGCGATGCGCAGGTCGACGCCGCGCAGCGCATGGATGACCTCGCCCCCGCGGGTGAAACCGACGCGTAGCGCCTGCGTCTCCGCGATGTATGGCTGGTTGTCCGGCGCCGCGTCCCTGTTAGTCACGGTGATGCCGGCGGGATGTAGCGCCATCATCCGCTATCCAACCGATGCCGGCAAGATCTTTGCATAGGCCCGGAATGCATCGATGACGGCATCCGACGTGGTCAGCGCGGCCGACTGCAGGTACTGCATGGCGCGTAGCGAGGCCTCATGCGCCGCGACGGAGGAGCCGCCGACCGCATCGGTCGCGACCCGCACGTAATAGTCGCTCTGATGCGCATCGACGAACGTGTAGTGTACACAGACATCGGTCAGTCCGCCACAGAGGACGAGCGTTTCGGCATGTAGACCGCGCAGCAGAATCTCAAAATCGGTCCCAAAGAAAGCCGAATAGCGGCGCTTGGGTACATGGTATTCGTTGGGCAGCGGCGTGAGTTCCGGTATGAGAGCGGTGTCGGGATCGTCCTCGACACAGTGGATGTCCTCGACGCCATCCAATTCGCGCCCAAAGTCCACATGCGTGCGGCTGTGGCGCTCCTGGATGAAGATGACGGGGATATTGCACTCCCGCGCGGCCTGGACCATGGCAATCGTACGGCGGGTGCGCCCCGCGAAGCCCTCCATGACGGGGATGGCATAGTTGGGGTTATAACCAGCCTGCTGATTGTCGACCGAGATGAGGACGGGGCGACCAATGAGGAGATCGTTCATGAGGGCCTTCTCCCTTTCACTATAGAAGGTGATACTGATCAAGGCGCATCCGCACAACCGCTTGCGTTGAGTCACACTATAGCACGGTGTCCAGGCGCTGTCAATACACGACCAGCCGGTTGCTACGAACACTTGACGACTATGGCCGACCTGTGCTATCGTTTTACGCAAGCGGTTGTGTAAACACAGCGCCGCTGACACGGATCACGAATGAGAATAATTGAGGAGGATACGAGTATACGTGGCAACAGTACGTGACGTGGCACAGCGCGCCGGCGTTGCCCCCTCAACCGTTTCCCGCTATCTCAATGGCCAATTGCGCTTAACTCCCCTGATCGCGGAGCGTATTGGCGAGGCGATCGCAACGCTCCAGTACGTGCCACACGCCGTGGCCCGCAACCTAGCCACCGGAGAGAGTCGGACCATCGGCCTGATTGTTCCGGGTGTGACCAATCCGTTCTTTGCCTTTGTGGCGGAAGAGGTGGAGGCCTTGGCATCGGCCCACGGGTACTCGTTGCTGCTGTGTAATACGAAAGGGCTCGCGGAGCGCGAGGGCGCTTACGTCGATCTTTTGAGTCGTGGCGGCATTGTTGATGGTTTTATCTACGTGGGAATGCATCCACGCAACGCACGGTTGGGGGCCGCTATTCAACGGGGATGTCCCATCATCGTGGTCGATGAACGCATCGACGGGATACCTCCCGTGTCGACCGTCTTCGTCGATAATTATGGGGGCGCATTTGCAGCGACGCGGCACTTGCTGGAGTTGGGCCATCGCCGCATCGCGCTTAGCGGGGGGCGGGAAGATCTGATGACAACGCGTGAGCGCCATGCGGGCTACCGTGCCGCGCTGGAGGTTGCCGGCCTGGACGTTGATCCAGCCCTCGCCATTTTCGCCAGCTACAGTGAGGAAGCGGGACATGACGCGTTCGTACGTTTCCAAGCGCTGCCTGATCCACCGACAGCTATCTTCGCCACGGCCGATGCGATCGCCCTCGGACTCTATGCGGCGGCCGCCGAGCACGGTCTACGCATCCCCGACGATCTTTCCGTGGTCGGTTTCGACGACATCCCCGTCGCGCGGCGCCTCGGCCCTCCGCTGACGACCGTGCGTCAGCCGCTGCATCTGATCGGTCAGGCAGCGTGCGATCTGTTGCTGCGTCGATTGCAGGAGCGCGACGACACACCGCACTACATGGTCCTCCCAGTGGATCTCATCGTACGGCATTCCGCGAGTGCGCCATCCGCCACGAAGGTTCTACATATGGATCGTGAGCAAATTCAACTCAGGTGAAACACATCCTTACGGGGGCCACATGCGATGTGTCCGTACATCTACTGCTCTGGTCATGTGCTCCTCTCATTCATTGTACTGTCTCCGCGCCTCTCACCAGCCATGTCGCGCAGGCGTCGCACCTCGGTCATGTAGGCCTCCACCTTAGCAGGGACAAAGCGGCCGAAGGCGTCGTTGGAGTCCTTCAGGCTGGAGCTGACCATGGTGGCGTCTACCAGGGGGAAAGAGACGGCCAGGTTAGCGACGGCGCTATCTCCGCCCAGGATGCGCGGGGTGGCCGTATAGCGCTGGCGTACCTGATCGTGAAAGACCAGGGATTCATCGAACGAGCCGCCGGTCAGGATGAGCGCATCGGCCTGTCCCAGGTCGATGGCCTCGCGGACATCGGCGAGCAAGGGGCGCTGGCCGAGCGGCGCCCCGGTACGGTCATGGACGTCGGCGAAGAACGCGATATCGTCACGGCCTAACTGAGTGCGTAGTGCGTTGGCCCGGTGGGCGCACCCCGCTACGACCCCGCCGGCCGTGACCATGGCGCCGACGAAAACCTTGAGGCGCACGAAATCGAGGTCGACGGCGGAGGCGACCGCCAACATGGCCTCCGCGTCGTTCTCCAGAAAGTTGAGGCCCATGGGCAGCGGCGCCGTTGCGCGCACCTCGTGCGCCAGCATCGTCATCCAGGCGACCTGAAGCGCGGTAACACCATGGCCCACGGGCACGTCGCCGAGATTCTGGATCATCAGGCCATCCATGCCGGCGGCGGCGGCCACGCGCGCGTCCGCCACGGCTCCGGCCAGTATGTCCTGCTTGCCGGCGCCACGGTACCGTGCGCTGCCCGGCAGCGGCGGCAGCTGTATCATCGCGATAATAGGATGCCGCCCCGCACGCATGCTGTGCAGCAAGACGCTCATGGTTATCCTCCTATGTTCCCTTGTTCCCTATCTGGGTCCCGGTTTTGCCCTCTGGCAGCCCAGCCCGCGCCGTCATAGGGCGTGACCCTACCCTGGTTTGTCCTGGGAGCGCAGCCATTGGATAGCGACGTCCATCTGATCCGGCGCCAGGACTCCCGCATCGGTGATATACCCCGTGACGAGGTGCGCGGGCGTGAGGTCCAGCACCTCGGTCCGTATGATTGTGCCCGCGGGCAATGCGCTTGCCGCCTCCGGCCAGCTATGCAGCAAGCGCGCCGTGAGGTCGGCAGCGCGCACACCCGTCGCCGTCGGATGAATCTTGACGCATTCAGTGACGCCGTACACCGGCGTCTTGGCTTCCCGCGCCACGAGCGCGATGGGATAGGTACCAATCGTATTTGCCAGATCGCCATTGCTGTACAGGGTCTCGACGCCGGTCAGGACGACGTCGACGTCTGGCATGATCCGCCCGATGGCCGTATCGGGGATGAAGGTGACATGATGGTTGTAGGACGCCGCGACCGCAGCCACGCGCGGCCCTTGATCAACGGGCTGTCCCGCCGTCACCACAACGTGCAGGCGTTGACCCCGGCGGCCGGCTTCCGCCAGCACGGCGAGCACCGTGCTGCTATAGTCGTGCAGCAAGACACGACCGCGCGGCGCCAGCAGGTTGGCGCCTTCGTCCGCTATCCGGCTCAGACTCCTCTGCTGGTGGCGCCGATAGGCGTCAATACGCCGCGTCACCAGGGTGGCGACGCTGGCCGGCGCGCCGGACTCCGCCGGGAAATCAGCCGTTACCCAGCGGACGGCGTTCACGTACGCGGCCGTGTCCGGTTTCAGGGCGCAGAACATGGCCCCTGCCCGCGCTACGTCGCGCGCCACATCGCCTCCCGGGCGCTCCGCCGCTGTTCGCGCCACGTCGCCAAGAGCGTGCATGATCGCATCGACACAGGCGCTGGCGCCGACGATGCGATAGCTCCGCAAGCCGGCATACACTTCACGCGCGCTGACCGGCCAAGCAGGCGGCAGGTCAGACGACGACGGTAGGTCAAGCGTCATGAGGCATTACCTGGCGGCCATAGCCGCTCTGCACGGAGATGAGGCCGTCCTGATAGACCGTGCGCCCGCGCACGATGGTGCGGTCCACTTGTCCGCGGACCTGCATGCCGTGGTACGGGCTCCAGCGGTTCTTATATAAGAGGTCCGCGTCGTCGATACGCCATTCTTTGGACACGTCGACGAGGGTGAAATCCGCGTCGGACCCAACCCGAATGACGCCCTTGCGCGGATAGAGACCGAAGATCCGGGCCGCGTTTGTCGAGAAGAGCGCGGCCACCCGAGGTAGGCTCACGCCACGGCGGTGTAGACATTCGGACAGGACGAGGGGAAGCATCGTTTGTATCCCCGGAATCCCGTTCGGCGCGTGCCAAATATTGGTCATGCCGGGTTCCTTCTCAGCAGCGCTAAAGGGCGCGTGGTCGGACCCAATGGTGTCGATCGTCCCATCGAGGATGTAGGACCACAGGCGCTCGACCGTTTCATGTGAGCGCAGCGGCGGCGCGCATTTCGCGTACGGACCACGCTCCAAGAGGGCCCGCGCATCCAGCGTCAGGTACTGCGGCGCCGTCTCGGCGCACACCTGTACCCCCCGGCTCTTCGCCTCACGGATCAGTTGCGCGCCGGCAGCGGTGCTCATATGTACGATGTAGAGGCGCGCGCCCGTGATCTCGGCTAGCCCGACGGCGCGGCGTATCGCCTCTATCTCCGCTACCTCCGGCCGCGACTCGAGGTAGGCTTGCGGGTTACAGCGGCCCTGCGCGCGCAGGCGGCGCTCCGTGTGTGTAATGATCGCGTCGTTCTCGGCATGTAGGCCCAAAAGCCAGCCCCGCGCGGCCAGCGCCTGCATGGCTTCGAGGAGCACGCCATCGTCAACCGGTGGGTAATCGGTGGCCGACCAGCACATGAACGCTTTGTAGGCGACAGCGCCAAGCGTGCGCATGGCCTCGAGCCTCTCGGAGAGGTTCTCCAGGCTGGCCGGGATGATGCCGCCCCACAACGCGTAGTCGATGACGGACTGAGCGGCCGCCCGTTCCTGCTTGAGTGCGAACGCGGCGGCATCAACCGTTGGCGGGTCGCTGAGCGGCATCTCGATGCACGTCGTGACGCCGCCAGCGGCGGCGGCGCGGGTCCCCGTCCCCCAGTCTTCGCGGTGTGTCGGGCCTGGGTCCCAGAAGTGACAGTGGGGCTCAATGACGCCGGGCAACACGACCAACCCAGTCGCATCCACCTCCTCCTCGCGCGCCGTCAGGTCGGCGCCATCATCGACGAGCGCGCAAATTGTGCCGTCGCGCACGCCGATGGAGGCATGCACGCTGGCTCCATCGGTGACGACCAGCCCGTTCTTGATTGCGACATCGACATTCATATGCCATCTCCCTTCGCTACCACTACCGTTACCATCGCGATCACCAGGGCTCGTGCATTAGCGTAGGGGCGTATGGCTATACGCCCGCCCGCGATCGCCGGGCGTATAGCCATACGCCCCTACGCCGCGGTCCCGCGGATAATTCACGAGCCCTGTCGCGATCACGACCTCCGATTGCTCTCCTCTATTGATGCGTAGTCGTCGGCCGTGTACTGCACGGACTGCTCGATCAGCGGGCGATTGACGGCCTTATTACTCACCAGGTCAGGATTCTCGCCATGACGCAGCGCCCAGGCCAGGGCAAAGTGCTGTAGCGGAACGGCGGCAAGGAACGGCATGCGGTCTTCAGTCCAGCCGCCGGGCAGCGCGATAAAGTGACTGCAGTAGCCGGCAAAAGCCGGATCGTCGGAGAGGCCGACGGTGATCGCGTCGAGGCGGCGCAGCCCCTGCGCCACCTCGACGGCGCGGGTATAGCTCGCGCCGCGCGGAGCCACGATGACCACGCATGACTGCCGGGTGATGGGGAAGATCTCGCAGTGGACGAACTGCTCGAGCTCGCTCACATGGGCCGGAATCGTCGCCGCTTCATACAGTTTCGCCGCTCCATACTGGGCCGTTGCATAGGCGTAGCCCCCACCGATATAGGTGATGGGCGCGGCCTCGGGCAGCAGGCCGACGATCCGTTGGACGGTCTCCCGGCACGCGCCAGCCATCTGGTCGACACTGGCGGGCAGCCGGTCGAGCGGCCCCAGTGACGGAGCCTCACCTGATTCATGCGCCAGGCTCCCGGCAAACAGACGCAAGAGAAGGCAAGCCGCCTGAAAGCTGCCGGTGCGGCAGTTCGACCGCTCGTCGACCGCGTCGTTGGGCAGCCAGTAATCGGAGAGCTCGACGAGGCGGGAATCGGCGTTCGCCGTAATCCCGATGACGGTGGCCCCACGCGACTTCGCGGCCACGGCCGCCTCGACCACGCGGGCTGTGTTTCCCGAATAGGAGAGCGCGAACACCACGCCGCGCTCGTCCACGGTTCTGTAGAGATAGCGGGAGAACTCAAGCGCGTGGATGGCGCGGAGAGGCTGCCCACAGGCATCGGCAAACCAGTATTCGGCGCACAGGCCCGCGAACAGCGAGTCGCCGCAGCCGGTTGCGACCCAGGTTCGCGGCGCCATCCGCTGGCACGCGCGCACGATAGCGACAACGGACGGGATGCGGTCGCGCAGCACATGCTGCAACACCGTTCCTTGTTGGATAATCTCGGACGCGAGCAAGCTCTGGTCCGGGACAGACGTCGGGTGATCGGTCACGGCAGCATAACTCCTTTGCCTGGATCGGCCAGGCGTCCGCGCTCGACCCGTGGGCGGAGCCAACGATAGCGCGCGGTGAAGAGATCAGGGCCAAAGTGCGGCGGGACGCTGATGCCAAGGCTTTCCACCGCGAATGAGGCGGCGACCGTGCCCCAACAGGCCGCCTCTACCGGCGCCTTGCCGTCCGCGAGGGCCGCGACGAAGCCGCCGCCGAAGGCATCGCCGGCGCCGGTCGTATCGACGATGGCGAGGTTGTCGATTGACGGGACACGCCAATAGGAGCCGCCGCGCGCATCGATGACGGCGCTCCCACGGCGTCCCTGTTTCACTACCACCCATGGACAGCCAAGCTCTCTCATCGTACCAGCGTAGACGACGGGGTCGCTAGCGGATGATGTGTAGAGCGCCCGTAGATGTTCGATGCTCGGCAAAAAGTACGTCGACTCGGCCACGGCCGCCCGCAGGGCGGCCTCCCCCGCGGGCGTGGGGAAATAGTGCAGTTCCGTATCCAGGGCCACCGGGCACTCCCGCGTCTGAAGGTACCGGGCCAGATCCCCTTGCTTGGACTGCGCTGCCGGTGTCAGGAGCGCCGGCGCGCCACGCGCGATCTCGGCCGGCAGGTCGGCGACGGTCGGCGTGAGCGCGTCCATGACCGACCAGCTCTCGATCTCGAATGCGCGCGCTCCGTCGTCCGCGTAGCGCACGATATTGTGGATGCTCCGCTCACCGGCCCGGCGCGCGAAGCGGATGTCGATCACTCCTCCTACCCCTCCTACAGAGATGCTAGATGTGAGCCGCTCCAACGGATAGTCAGCGCCGAGCAGCGTGACCAGCGTCACGCGCGCGCCGTACAGGGCCGCGCCGAGGGCGGCGTAGGCGGCGGCGCCACCCGGCGTGCCGGGGAGCATGCGCCCATCGGCCTGGATAATGTCGTCGATGGTACAGTGACCGACGATCAGCACAGGACGCGCGTGGATGGCGCTCATTCGCGCCTCTCCAGTACGCTCGCCGGCGCTCCGCTTGCCTCCACGGCGATCCCCTCACGCTCCGGCTCGGCGGCAAAGGCCCCAGGACGGGCACGGCCACGCAGCCGTAGCGCCAGGCGCCGTCTGCTCAGAGCGAGGGCCACGATCGCGAAAACGTACGGCGTCATGAGGACGAACTGCGGCGGGAAGCGCGATCCGATCTGCAAGACGCCGGCCAGGGCTTGGGCGAAACCGAACAGCAAGCTAGCCAGCCCGACGAAGAGCGGTGCCCCTCCGCCAAAGATCACGGCGGCAAAGGCGATGATACCCCGGCCCGCCGTCATATTCTCGCTGAACAAATAGACGGACCCAAGCGCGAGCTCCACCCCCGCGAGACCGCACAGCAACCCGCAGAGGAGGAAGCTGGCAAACTTGATCCAGCCAACGGAGACGCCCGCCGCGCGGGCCGCGAGCGGTGATTCGCCCGCCGCGCGCAACCGTAGACCGAACAGCGTGCCGCGCAGCATCAGCGCCGCGAGCGGAAACACGATCCACGACACGTAGACGAGCGGGTCTCGGCCGTTGACGATCTCGTTAACCACCGGCACATGCGCCAGCCAGGGGACCGTCACGATGGGCAGACCACTGTCGAGGTGAATGAAGCCGCCGCCATTGCTATTGGCGCTGTTCAGGAGATACGTGGTCAGGCCCACGGCAAAGAGGTTGAGCGCGATGCCCACGATCACCTCGTCGGCCAGGAAAACGAGTACCATCGTGCCCATGAAAGCGGCCAGCAGCAACGCGCTCAGGACGCCGGCGCCGGCGCCGAGCCATAGGGAGCCGGTCGCGGCCGCCACGGCAACCGAGAAGTAGGCCGCGACGAGCATGAAGCCTTCGAGGGCGATATTGAAGACACCGGCACGGTAGCTGAAGAGCCCTCCCGCCGCGGCCAGCAGCAGCGGGGCCGACAGTTGTAGGCCCGGCTGAAGCAGATACAAGATTTGGCTCAACATGACTCGTACGCCTTCACACGCGCTTGCCAAGGAACCGCGGCAGGCGCGGCGCCAACGACCTCGGAATGGAGCGGGCCGACGCGAAAATGATGATCATGGCCATAAGCACATCGGCAATGTACTGGGAGATTGGCGTAAATATCTGTAGGCCGAGCCCGCCCTGCTGCAAGGCTCCGAAGAAAAGACCAGCCAGCGGAATGAGCAACTCTTGGTTGCCCGCCAACAGCGCGGCCAGTATCCCATTGAAGCCCACGTTACTATTGAACGGCGTGATATCGGCCTGAAACACGCCCCCGACCACGGACGCGCCAGCCGCGCCGGCCAGGGCGCCGCTCAACAACATCGCGATAATCGCCAGCTTGCGCACATTCATGCCGCTACTTTCCGCCGCCCGCGCCCCTTTCCCGACGAAGCTCACCTCGTAGCCAAGCACCGTCCAGCGGAAGAAGGCCCAGATCGCGAGCGCCGCGATGACAGCCAGAGGAAGCATGAAGGTCACCTGTGAGCGCGGAAAGAGCGGCTGAAATTGGGCGGAGGACGCCAGGGTTGGCGTTTGCGCATTTGTGCCTGGCTGGATCGTCGACGCGCGAAAGACGTCCAGCACCAGCCAATCATTGAGTAGCTGGGCAATGTACGTCATCATGAGTGTCGTCAGGATCTCGTTTGTACCCGCATACACCTTGAGCAGGATCGGCGGCAGTGACCAGAGCGCGCCCCCCACGGCGCCGGCCAGCACGACCAGGGGAACATGAATGACCGCCGGCAGCGGCGCCAGAGCCGGAGCAAAGCCAGCCGCGGCAGCCCCGAACGCGCCCATGATGAATTGCCCCTGCCCGCCCGCGTTGAAGATACCGCCCCTGAACCCGACCATAAAGGAGAGAGCCGCCCAGATCAACGGCGTTGTCTGTGCCAGCGTCGCCGTCGTCGACGTGGCCGTTCCGAACGCGCCCTGATACAGCCCCGTCGCGGCATCAAGGGGATTCTGTCCCGTGACGATCAGGATGAGAGATCCGACAAGCGCCGTGAGCACCGTGGCGCCTGCCAGTATCGCCAGCGTGACCCGGGCCTTAGCCATCTTGACCATTGTACGCTCCGCTTCTTATCCCCTCAGGGGACCCCAGCCCCATCGCATACGCGCCAATGCTCTCTTCGCTCAACGTCGCGCGCTGCAACAGCCCCGAGACGCCGCCGTTGTACAACACAACGGCGCGGTCGGCCAGGTCGACGACTTCGCTCAGGTCGGA
>JAABUU010000973.1_pt1 | contig 54676 bp, 50 predicted proteins | sample 5559301 | NCBI WGS metagenome assembly JAABUU01 (sample SAMN10711884, study PRJNA513360) | rock metagenome | isolation source: Antarctica rocks | place: Antarctica: Victoria Land, Richard Nunatak white
TGATATTTGAATGAAATCAAGCTTGTCAAACGATCTTTGATCATATGAAGAAACGAATGACTGAAGTCTCTATTCTTCGTCATTTTGATCAGAATAGAGAGACTATTCTTGAAACAGACTCATTCGACTACGTCAACGATGACATACTTTCTCAGTACGATGATGAAGAAACATTGCATTCGATGATCTACTACAGCAAGAATCTGAGTCTCGCTGAGTGCAATTACGAGATCTATGACAAGAAATTACTAGCAATCATTCGTGTCTTCAAGCATTGACGATCTGAGCTGAAATTGACTGAGCTACTCATCAAGATGTTCACTGATCATCAAGCTTTAACGTCATTAATGAAAGATAAAGAGCTAAGTAGACGTTAAATGCGCTGAGTACAAAAGCTCGTTGACTTCAACTTCAAAATCATATATCGTTCAGACAAACAAAACATCAAAGTCGATGCATTGACTCGTCGAGTCGATTCAGTTTCTAGAAGCTCAGAAGATGAGCGCATTTGCTATCAACGAATCACTATTCTGACTTCGAATCGAATGAAAATTGCTGATTTAAAGAAGAACATCGAGAAATCAATCTATAAACAGGTTCTTGAGACTAATGAGATCGACGAGAATTGTACGCTACTTCGTGAAGTTGTATTAAAAGATGAAGCTCAATACGAAGATACTAAATTAAGAGATTGTCGAGTTCAGAACGAAATACTATATCAAGGTAATCTTCTATGAGTTCTCTTTGATGAGCATCTTCAAATGAAGCTAATTCGAGAAGTTCACGATCAATCTTCTATTGATCATTTCGAAATTCTCAGAACGATGAAGATCATAAGAAGATACTACTATTGATCTTCAATGCAAAAGACAATAAGTCGATATATTCGAAACTGCTACATTTGTCAGCGATCAAAGACTTCTCGAAATAAATTCAATGAACTACTACATTCTCTACTCATACTCGAACAGCGATGAAAGAACATAGTCATGAACTTCATCATCAACTTATCTCTTTCAAAAGACAAAAACGTCATACTAACAGTAATATGTAGACTGACAAAGAAACGACATTATATTTCTTGCTTCACTGATGACGAGAAGATCACAGCAGAAAAAACAGCTGAGCTAATGCTTCAGTGAATATATCAAATACACGATTTACTCGATTTCATTGTTTCGAATCGAGACTCTCAATTTATCTTCATTCTATGAAAGTCGCTTTGCAAAAGACTAGGCATTAATCTTCGACTCTTCACAGTCTATCACTCTCAGATCGATGATCAAAGTGAACGAGTCAATCAGAACATCGAAAGATATCTTCGATTCTTCTGTTCATACATGCAGAATGACTGAGCTAAGCTACTACTCATGATCGAGTTCGTCGACAATAATGCTCTGTTCTCAGTCATCTTCTCGACTTCTTTCTTTCTAAACAAAGACTTTCATTCTCATATGAGCTTTGAACTCGATGTCATCGAATATGAAAGTTCTCGTGAACGCTTGCAGACGGCTAAAGTCGAGAATATATCTGAACATATGAACAAAACACTGAAGTTTGCTCGCGAGTCGCTAGTCAAAACATGAAAACAAATGATGAAACAAGTCAATAAGCATAGAAAAGAAGTTGATTACAAGATCGAATCAAAGATGTTTCTGAATGAAAGAAACATCGTTACAGCGAGATCTTTCAAGAAGCTAAATGACAAAATGCTCAATTCTTTCATCAATCTAGATCTCGTCGACTCTTCATATAAACTGAAATTATCAGAGTCTATGCATGTTCATGATGTATTTCATTCTGACCTGCTTCGCTCTGTCGTCGACGATCTCTTGTCTGATCAAAAGAATGAACTCTCAGATTCAATAGTGATAAACGACGAAGACGAATGAAAAATCGACGATATATTGAATTTTCGTCGATATCAAAGACGACTTCAGTATAGAGTCAAATGAAATGACTATGACAATGATCTCAATTGATACAACGCTGATGACGACGAATTTATAAACACTCAGAAGATAGTTGATGATTTTCATATTTGATATTCGAACAAATCGCGCTAGAAGCGCTTTCAACTATTCAGTCAATCAGAATTTAATGAGTCTGAGTCTGTGAAATCATGATTGAACAATCAATCAAATCGAGCAGAAAATACATTCATGTGAACATGAATCGTCGAAGAGAAGAAGTAATGTCACGATTCTAGTCTTGTCAGACTCAGTCTTCTAGTCTTGTCAGATTTATTCTTGCTTCGTCATCTTGACTAGTCTCTATTGAGTCTAGCGTCAACTGAGAAACACACATATGTAGTCAGCTTCTTTTCTGTAGCTATCTTTCTTTCTTAGCATTTATTTTCTAGTTAAATGACATCTCTATTCGACTCGCTCTAGACAGATCTCTAACAATTTTGATGTTTCATGTCTTTCAGATAGAGTCATCTGTTTCGATGAAGATGAGTGAACTCAAAAGCTTGATGAACTTGTGATGATTATTTTCGTTTTCATTATCAGATAAAGTAGAAGATTCTCATTGAAAGTGAGCTTCTTTCTGATTGACTTGTTGCTCAGCTGACTGAGTATCTTGACGAGACATAGATTGATCGACTTGACGTTGTTTCACTCTGAAATTCAATCGCTCATCTTGTAACTGACTGATCTTTTTCTCTAGCTCATCATTTTTATCAAAAGCGACTTCTAATTATTTCGCTCTCTTTTTGTGATCATCTTGTACAAAAAGTCAATGTTCATTGAGTTGTAAAGTCAAGTCTTGCTGACTTCGAAGCTTGTTCAGCATATTGATGACTTTGTTGAATTGATTGCTGACTCAATGAAACAGTTGTTCTTCGATGTTTATGTTTCATGCAATGACAGCTTTCTCAGCTTCAACTGAAGCATCAATGAGTAGAAGTGAAATTCTTCTACTGACAGTGCTTCTAAGCAGATGAGTTGTTCAAGACTCAACTGACTTGACGTTGCATGTCATGATGAGAGAAGATAGAAGTTGTTGAGATAAAAGTAGATGAGAAATTGATGTTTTGAATTGAAGTTTTTTGATGAGTGAAAATTCAAAGAATTTCTTGTGAATTTCAAATAATAATTGAGTGCTTTATTCAAAGAATCTCTTGCAAATAGAATGATGAAAATGAGCGTAGAATCGAAGAATTTCTTGCAATCTAAAATGATGATGCAAATTTGAAGAATTTCTTGCAAATTTTTCTTACTGAATAGTGTTACGATTCTAGTCTTCATTTATTCTTCGTCTGATCTTCATCTGATTTCATTCTAATTGAGTCTAGCGAGAATCTGATTTATAGATGATGTCATGAGAACTCTGCATCATATGTGTAAGACGTCAACTCAATCGAGTCTAGCACAGAGCTGAGAAATACACATATAAGTTGAGTTCTTTTCTGTAGATACTTTTCTTTCTTAGCATTTATCTATTAGTTAAATGACATCTCTATGACTCGCTCTAGATCGATTTCTATCTGTAGATAAATGCTAATCAACTACTCTGCTATCAACATGTAGACGATACGAAATAATCTACTTCGTTTATTCAGAAAATTTGCAAGAAATTCTTTGAATTACTTTCATCAAAATACATCTGCAAATTTACTCAAATTTATTAAATCAATCACTCAATCTTACTACAATCAAATCTACTCTTATCTTTCTCACAATGACACGCGACTCTGAATCAGTCGAGTCACGAACAGCTCATCTGCTTAAAAGCATTGCTAGTAAACGAGTTTCTCTTATTTCTTTTGATGCTTCAGCGAGATCTCAGAATGTTGCTATCTCATGAAACATCAACATGAGTCAACAACTTCGTCAATGAGCTATCAATCAATCAGACAAGATCATCAAGATGCTGATCGAGCTAAGAGATCAACGAGACATGACTTTGAAACTCAATGAGCAATGAATTGATGTTCAAGTCGATCACATCAAGAGACTTGATGAGCTAGAGATCAATCAAATGACAATAGACACTCAAGAAAAGACTATCATCGATCTATGAAAGAAAGTCTTGAGTCTAAAAAAGAGACAGCGCTCAGCGAATCAGTTTCGATCTCGTCAGTCTACGAAATCTCTATCTCATCAATCTATCGAGAATCATACTCAACGTGAGTCGTTCACTCTATTTAATAATGATCATCACAAGTTCTTCAAGTTTTCAAACTCATTTATATTTACTGATGAAGATGAATCAACATGAAACAGCTGAAGAATCAAGATAGACGACAAGCTTCAGACTAATGTCGATCACTTCAATAATGAGAATATCTGTATTGTTTATGTGATATCTAGACTAGAAGATGATGCTGCTGAGCACATCTTCGCTCAACGTCGACATGATGCTTTGCATTCATACATCTCGATCGACGAGCTATTTGAGCATCTGAAAGAGATATACGATGAACTGAATAGAAATCGAAAGTGTCGTCGCAAGTACAACGCTCTGAAACAAACAAACAAGTCTTTCAATGTCTTCTACTTCAACTTTATGAAACTATTCAGCTATCTCGATTATGATGATTGCACTCTGATGAACGATCTTCAGAATAAAATCAATAATCGCTTGCAGAATGCTTTATCAGTCTGTTCAGAGAATTTTACTTCGCTCACTCGCTTGAGAATCTTTCTTCAAGATGTGAATAATAAACAGCGAGTTAACTATCAACTATGCAGTCAGCTTTGCACTGTCATCGTCAAAGTCACTATCGTATCTGATAAATGTGCTGCTACTTCATTGTCAGCAGTGACGACTTTGATAATTGAATATGTCAAGTCAACTATCTTTTCTATCTCTGAGTCAGTCAGATCATCTATCGTCTGCTATATTTGCAAGATTTCAGATCACTTATTCAAGAACTGTTCTCAGAACAAGATTAACACTTCAACATCTCATGCATTCACTTCTCATCTACATGAAATCGTTATTTCGAAGAATAAAGAGAATGAGAAAATGTCTTTTTCTTTGAAGAATAGCGAGACAAAAAACTAAAGACTTTCATCAAAGATGCAATGAAAGATGTGTTAATTTCTTCAACGACTAGCATGTCAGATGATTCTTTTGCTTCTGAATCTTTGACTACTGAATGTGTACTTTCTAGCAATGAAATTCGTTACTCATTGAAGTCATTGATTGACATCGAAGCTGCTGACTATTCATTCATTGATGAAGTGATTGCGCAGATTGTTTGTGATCAGTTGCAAATCAAGTCTCTGACTTTGATCAAAGCGAAGTCAATTCGAAAATTTGACAATCATTATGCTAAGAAACTCATTACTCATGTCATCTATTCAAATCTGACTGTTCAAGATCATATGATTGACACGACTTCTATGTTGATCACTTGATTAGATCAACATCAAATGATTCTTGAAAAAACATGAATAAACAAAATTGATCTAGTAATAAATATGCAAATCAATTTTCTTTGATTTTTGAATTTCACTTCTAGTCAGAAACTGATTGTTCTATTCTCAAGTTATAGAACAATCACGAAACAGAAGAGCTTGACTTCTACTCATATACTGAGAAGATCATTCACTTTCGCTATCTTTCAACTCAGTCAGAAATCACTCTCTTTCAATCAGTCAAAAGAGAAGTTCATTAAATTGATTAAACAGTCAAAATCGTTCAAAGCAGTTTCGTCTAGCGTCAATTCTAAATCAACGTTCAGTCTGAAATCAGCTTTCAGTTCAACCAACATATTCATGATAGAGACAGTCGCATATAAAATGTTAGTCAAACGATCAGACGTCAAGATCTTTGCTGTTATCGTCTTGAAAATCGATCGACTCATAACTACAGTCGAAAACAAGTCTGAAGAAGTGAATCTGCATGAGCTTTTTCACGCTGAAGCTCTCAAGCAAGTCAAGATCAAGCTTTTCTCTGAATATCACGACTATCTAGACATCTTCGATCGAGCAATGATCGATCAGCTATCATCTCATTGTTTCTACGATCACAAGATTGAGTTGATCGACGAGAAAACACTTTCTCGAAGCAGATTGTATCAAATGTTCAATCACAAGCTTCAGAAGATAAAGAAGTATCTGATCAAACATCTGAACAAAGAATTCATTTTCTCTAGCTTCGCTTCATACATCTCGCTCATCTTGTTCATCGAAAAGAAAGACGATAGTCTGCGTTTCTGCGTTGATTATAAAAAGCTCAATGCTTTGATCAAACGAAATCGCTATTCTTTGTCATTCATCGACAAGACTCTCGCTTGAATACAAAAAAGCAAATATCTGACTTGATTGAACATCATTGTCGCGTTCAATAAACTGCGAATGCACTCAGATAGCGAAGATTTGACTATCTTTATCACTTTCTTTGATTCATATAAATATCATGTAATGCTATTTGAATTAATCAACGAATCAACATTCTATCAACATTATATGAACGACGTGCTGTTTGAATATCTTCATCAGTTTTGTCAGATCTATCTAGATGACATTATCATCTACAGCAAGATCTTGAAAAAACACAAGCAACATGTATAATTGATCTTGAATAAACTACGAGAAGCTGATCTACAGATGAACATAAACAAATGCAAGTTTCATGTTCAAGAGATCATCTTTCTAGAACTATTGATATTCATCGAAGAACTGAAGATGAATTCACGAAAGATACAAGCAGTAGTGAAATGATCTACTCTCAATAATCTCACTCAGATTCAATCATTCATTGACTTCTGCAACTTCTATCAATGCTTTATCAAGAACTTTTCGAAGATTGTTCATTCAATGATTCAACTCACTCAAAAGAAGATCATATTTGAATGAAATGAGACTTGTCAGACTGCATTCAATCACATGAAGAGACGTATAACTGAGACTTCTATACTTCGTCACTTTGATCAGACTCATGAGACTATTCTGAAAACTAACTCATTCAACTACGTAAACGACGAAGTTCTCTTTCAATATGATGATGAAGAAGTACTACATTTGATTACTTTCTATAGCAAGAACATGTCTTCTGCTGAGTGCAACTACAAGATATACAATAAGAAACTGCTGATCATAATTCAAGCTTTTGAACACTAATGATTCAAACTGAAGCTGATCAACATTTCTATCAAGATGTTCATCGATCATCAAGCACTCATCTCATTGATGAAAGACAAAAAGCTTAGCAGACATCAGATGCGCTGAATTCAGAAGCTAGCTAACTTCAACTTCAAGATAATGTATTAATCTGACAAACAGAACATTAAGATCGATGCATTAACTCGTCGAGCTGACTTCGTGCTCAGAGATTTCGATGATAAACGCGTTCGCTATCAATGAATCACTATTCTGACGTTGAATCGAATGAAGATTGCTGATCTAGAGAAGAACGTCAGCGAGTCAATCTATAAACAAGTTCTTGACGTGAATAAAATCGACGAAGATTGTACTCTACTTCGTGAAGCAAAGATCAGAGACGAAGCACAATGCAAAAACATCAAGCTGAAGAATTGTTGAGTTCAGAATGAAATCTTATACAAAGACAGTCAGTTATGAGTCTCATTCAATGAACTTTTGCAAATGAATCTGATTCATGAGATGCACGATCAACTCTCAATAGATCACTTCGATATTCTTAGAACGATGAAAATCATCAAACGAAACTACTATTGATCGTTCATGCGAAAGACAGTAGATCAATATATTCAAAACTGCTATGTTTGTCAATGATCAAAGACATCTAGAAATAAATCAAATGACTTGCTTCAATCTCTATTGATATCTGAACAGCGATGATAGAACATAGTCATGAACTTCATTATTGATTTATCTGATTCGTACAACTACAACGCTATTCTGACTGTCATCTGCAGATTGTTGAAAGAAAGACATTATATTTCTTGCATCACTGATGATGAAGATATCACAGTCGAAAAGACAGCTGAAATGTTGCTTCAATGAGTATATCGAACTTATGATCTATCAAGCTTCATTGTATTTGATCGAGATTCTCAGTTCATCTTCATTCTTTGAAAGTTTCTTTGCAAATGACTGAGCATTTCTCTTTGATTGTTCATCATCTATCATCTTCAGATCGACGATCAAAGCGAACGAGTCAATCAGAATGTCGAGCGATATCTTCGTTTCTTCTGTTCATACATGCAGAACGACTGATTCAAGTGACTACTTATGATCGAGTTTGTTGACAATAATATCTTGTCTTCAATCTTCTTCTTGACTCTCTTCTTCATGAACAAGAACTTTCATTCTTGTATGAGCTTCGATTCTGACATCATCGAGTATGAAAGCATTCGCGAACGTCTGCAGATTGCTTGAGTCGAAGATATATTCAATCATATGAATAAGACATTGATCTTTGCTTGCGAAGCTCTGATCAAAGCATGAGAACAAATGATGAATCAAGCTAACAAGCATAGAAAGAAAATCAATTATAAGATTGAATCAAAGATGTTTCTGAATAAAAGAAACATCGTTACAGCGAGATCTTTCAAGAAGCTAGATGACAAAATGCTTGATTATTTTACCAATCTAGATCTTGTCGACTCTTCATATAAACTGAAATTATCAAAGTCTATGCAAGTTCATGATGTATTTCATTCTGATCTGCTTCGCTCTGTCGTCGACGACTTCTTGCCTGATCAAAAGAATGAACTCTCAGATTCAATAGTGATAAACGACGAAGATGAGTGAAAAATTGATGATATATTGAATTTTCGTTGATATTGAAGACGACTTCAGTATAGAATCAAATGAAATGATTATGACAATGATCTCAATTGATACAACGCTGATGACGACGAATTTATGAACACTCAGAAGATCATTAACGATTTTCATATTCAATATTTGAACAAATCGCGCTAATCGACAATTCAATCAATCACGATTTAACAGATCTGAGTCTGTGAAATCATGATTGAGCAATCAATCGAGTCGAGTAGAAAATACATTCATGCGAACATGAATTGTCGAAGAAGAGAGATAATGTTACAATTCTAGTCTTCGTCTATTCTTCATCTAGTCTTCATCTGATTTCATTTTAATTGAGTCTAGCGAGAATCTGATTTATAAATGATGTCATGAAAACTCTGCATCATATGTGTAAGACGTCAACTCAATCGAGTCTAGCACAGAACTGAGAAACATACATATAAGTTGAGTTCTTTTCTGTAGATATTTTTCTTTCTTAGCATTTATCTATTAGTTAAATGACACTTCTATGACTCGCTCTAGATCGATCTCTAACAAATAGATTGTTTCATATCATTTATTCATCGATAGCAGAGTAGTTGATTAGCATTTATCTAATGTTAGAAACCTGTCTAAAGCGAGTTGAATAAAGATGTCATTTAACTAGAAAATAAATGCTAAGAAAGAAAGATAGCTACAGAAAAGAAGCTGACTACATATATGTGTTTCTCAGTCGACGCTAGACTCAATAGAAACTAGTCAAGATGATGAAGCAAGAATAAATCTGACAAGACTAGAAGACTGAGTCTGACAAGACTAGAATCATGACATTCTTGAGCAAGTTAAGATCAAGCTTTTCTTTGAATATCACGACTATCTAAATATCTTCGATCAAGCAATGATTGATCAGCTATCATTGCATCATTTCTATGATCATAAAATTGAGTTGATCAATGAAGAAATGTTTTCGCGAAGCAGACTATATCAGATGTTCAATCACAAGCTTCAGAAGATAAAGAAGTATTTGATCAAACATCTGAACAAAGAGTTCATTTTCTTCAGCTTCGCATCATACATCTCGCTCATCTTGTTCGCTGAAAAGAAAGATGAAAGTCTGCGTTTCTGCATTGATTACAGAAAGCTCAATGCTTTGATCAAATGAAATCGCTATTCTTTGTCATTGATAAACAAGATTCTCGCTCATATACAAGAAAGCAAGTATTTGACTCGATTGAACATTATTGTCGTGTTCAACAAGCTACGCATGCACTCAGATAGCGAAGATTTGACTATCTTTATCATTTTCTTCAACTTATACAAATATCATGTAATGCTCTTTGAATTAATTAACAAATCAACATTCTATCAACACTATATGAACGACGTGCTGTTTAAATATCTTCATCAGTTTTGTCAGATTTATCTAGATGATATTATCATCTACAGCAAGATCTTGAAGAAATACAAGTGACATGTATGATTGATCTTGAGTAGACTACAAGAAGCTGATCTATAGATAAACATTGATAAATGCAAGTTTCATGTTCAAAAAATCATCTTTTTAGAACTTTTGATGTTAATCAAGAAATTTAAGATGAATTCACGAAAGATGCAAGCAGTCGTTGATTGATTTTGTTAGAAGTCAGCATAGAGCGAGTCATATGAGTGTAATGTAACGAGTATATAAATGCTAAGAAAGAAAAGTATCTAGAAGAAAAGAATCGACTATTTATATGACTCAGAGAAACATAAGCTAACTCTGAATAAAGTTGACTTTGAAACAATTCAATAGTCTAGTGACGAGCGATCGACGATAGTCATCAACATAGTCATCAACATAGCTATCAACATAAATGCATAGCTAGAATCGTAACAGATTTATACTCAATAATCTCACTCAGATGCAGTTCTTCATTGACTTCTGCAATTTCTATTGATGCTTCATCAAGAACTTTTTAAAGATTGTTTGTTCAATGATTTAACTCACTCAAAAGAAAATCATATTTGAATGAAATGAAGTCTGTCAAACTGCATTCGATCACATGAAGAGATGTATGACTGAGATTTTTATACTTCGTCACTTTGATCAGACTTGCGATTTCATTCTTGAAATTGACTCATTCAACTACGTCAACGATGAAGTTCTGTCTCAATATGATGACAAAGATGTTTTACATTCAATTGTCTTTTATAGCAAGAACATGTCTTCTGCTGAATGCAACTACAAGATATATGATAAGAAACTGCTGATCATAATTTGAGCTTTTGAACATTGATAACTCAAACTGAAGCTGATCAACATTTTTATCAAGATGTTCATTGATCATCAAGCGCTCATCTCATTGATGAAAGACAAGAAGCTGAGTCAACGACAAATGCATTGAGTTCAGAAGTTAGCTGACTTCAACTTCAAGATAATGTATCAATTTGACAAACAGAACATTAAGATCAACGCATTAACTTATTAAGCTGACTTCATGTTTAAAGATCTTGATGATGAACGCATTTGATATTAAAGAACTACTATTCTGACATTGAATTGAATGAAAATCGTTGATCTAAAGAAGAATAATGATCAATCAATTTATAAACAGATTCTTAAGATTAATGAAATCAACAAGAATTGTATGCTACTTCGTGAAGCAATAGCAAGAGACGAGACACAATATGAAAATATCAAATTGAAGAATTGTTGAATTCAGAATGAAATCTTGTATCATGATAATCAGCTATGAGTTTCATTCAACGAGTTTCTACAAATGAATCTGATTCGTGAGATACATGATCAATCATCGATTGATCATTCTGAAATTTTCAGAACAGTGAAGATCATAAAGCGAAATTACTATTGATCTTCTATGCGAAAAACGATAGATCAATATATTCAAAACTGCTATGTATGTCAACGTTCAAAGACATTAAGAAATAAATCAAATGACTTGCTTTAATCTTTATTTATATCTGAACAGCAATGATAAAACATAGTCATGAACTTCATTATTGATTTATCTGATTTGTATGATTACAACGCTATTCTGACTGTCATTTGCAGATTGTTGAAAGAAAGACATTATATCTTTTGCATCACTGATGATGAAGATATCACAGTCAAAAAGATAGCTGAAATGTTGCTTCAATGAGTATATTGAACTCACAATTTATCAAGCTTCATTGTATTCAATCAAGAATCTCAGTTCATCTTCATTCTTTGAAAGTTTCTTTGTAAATGACTGAGCATTTCTCTTTGATTGTTCATCGTTTATCATTTTCAGATCAATGATCAAAGCAAATGAATCAATTAAAATGTTGAGCAATATCTTTGTTTCTTCTGTTCATACATGCAGAATGACTGATTCAAGTGACTACTCATGATTAAGTTTGTTGATAATAACATCTTGTCTTCAGTCATTTTCTTGATTCTCTTCTTCATGAACAAGAGCTTTCACTTTCGTATGAGCTTTGATTCTGACATCATCGAGTATGAAAGCATTTGTGAACATCTGCAGATTGCTTGAATCAAAGATATATTCAATCATATGAATAAGACATTGATCTTTGCTTGCGAAGCTCTGATCAAAGCATGAGAACAAATGATGAATCAAGCTAACAAGCATAGAAAGAAAGTCAATTATAAGATTGAATCAAAGATGTTTTTGAATGAACAAAACATCATTACAGCGAGATCTTTCAAAAAATTGAATGACAAGATGCTTAACTCATTTCAGATCACTGAGTCTGTTGACTCATTCTATAAGTTGAAACTATCAGAGACTATGCATATACATGAAGTATTTCATTCAGAGCTTCTTTGTTCTGTCATCAATGACTCTCTGTCTGATCAAAAGAATGAATCTTCGAAGTCAATAGTGATAAACGATGAAGATGAATGAAAAATCAATGATATACTGAACTTTCAATGCTATAAAAGACAACTTCAATATCAAGTCAAATGAAAGAGTTATGACAATAATCTCAACTGATATAACGCTGATGATGACGAGTTTATGAATGCTCAAGAGATGATTGATGAATTTCATATCAGATATTCAAGAAAAGCGCACTAAGAAACAACATTCATGCAAACATGAATAGTTAAAAGAGAAAAATAATGTTACGATTCTAGTCTTCATTTATTCTTCGTCTATTCTTCATTTAGTCTTCGTCTGATTTCATTCTAATTGAGTCTAGCAAGAATCTGATTTATAAATGATGTCATTGAGACTTTGCATCATATGTGTAAGACGTCAACTCAATCAAGTCTAGCACAGAGCTGAGAAACATACATATAAGTTGAGTTCTTTTCTGTAGATACTTTTCTTTCTTAGCATTTATCTATTAGTTAAATGATACTTCTATGACTCGCTTTAGATTGATTTCTAACAGTCATCATCATTGCAATCTTATCAACTGCAAATTCAAATCTATTATCATCTTTGACATCAACAGTATCAAATTTACTTTCAACAAAAGTTGATTCTGATCTGAAAAGTACATTGTTGAACGACATCACTATCTACGACATCATTCAGATGATCACTGCTATAGCAGAGATCATTAATTCATATGATATATGAACAGATAAGAAAGATATCATGAATATTCTTGAAGAGAATTGAATGTGAATTACTTTAACTCTTGATGCTAAGATTTCGTTGACAAGAGTATATTCTCTTAGTACTAAAGACAAGAAGCTGATAGATGAGATCTTTGATAAACTTCATAAACAACATAAGCTTACTTGAACTGAACAGTCAACACTTTATGATTTTTCAATGTTCATTGTATAACGAGAAATCAATGAAATTTGAAAAGAACATTTTGTGATTGACATTCAAGATCTAAACAAAATCTCTCTGCAAGACAGCTATTCAATGTCATTGTAAGCGATTGTTACGACTGTTGTTGCAGAATGTCAATACATTATTGTAATAAATGTCAACAATTATTTCTATCAGTGAAAGATCAGATTAATTGATCGAAACAAATTAATCATTATCTTTCATTGAAGACAGAAACAGTTTGAAGTAGCTGTTATGAGATTCAAAAACTTCTTCTCATATGTTCAACATCAGACAGATCGACTGCTGTGATCTCATCGTTGCTATGCTTGAGTTTATATGAATGACATTGTCATCTTTTCAAGAACTCTGACAGATCACTTGAAGCATTTACATGTCATGTTTCAATTATTTGCGAAGAAAAGAATTAGCATTTCGTCAAAGAAATCATTCATAAACTATTCATCAGTGATATTGCTTGATCAGAAGATCGACGATTTTGATCTGACTATTTCAGTTGAAAAACTCAAGACTATAATCTCTCTGAATTTTTCGCAAACACTGCATATGCTAGATATTTATCTAGATATAATCAATTGACTAAGAAACTATGTTTCATACTATGCTCAAATAGTAGAATCATTGCAGAGATGCAAAACTGAATTATCAGTAAATTTACTCAAGAATAATCTAAATGCTCGTTGAAGCAAGATTGATAAAAGAACTTTTGAGTTTATTAAATTGAAAGTCAGATTCTTTTAACATCTTCAGAATCACTTTGTCAAAGAAAAAGTACTGACTCATTTTGATTCTGATTGTCAGTTATAAGTCAATCTTGATGCATTCAAGAAAATCGATTTCATTGATATAATCTATCACGTCAAAGACGAGAAGACAATCTTTACTCAATTAGATGTTCAATCTATACTATTTCTGAGCAGAACTCTTAATTCTGCTGAAAGAAATTACTAACTTACGAAATTGAAAGTAGCTGACTTGATCTGAGTGATCAGAAAGATTCATCACATGATGAAATTCACTCTGAAATCGCTCACTATCATTTACATTGATCATGCAATTGCTGTAATGATCACTAAACAGACTAGTTTAACGACTGTGAACACAGATAAGTTGAATCTGCGTCTTATTCAAGCATCTCAATATCTGTTTATCTTTCAGCTAGATATACGACATAAGATCGACAAGACTAATATCATACTTGACGCACTATTCAAACTTCTTCGTGATAAGCTTAAACTAAAATCAATGAAAGAGACTTTCAAAGATGACATATTGAATCTACTGTACAAAAGAATCATACATAAGAATCAGACAACTTATGTCTGCATTACTTCTCTGATTGAGCTGTCACTCAAGTTCAAAAGCAATCTTATCAAAGCATTGAAAGATGACAAACATTGAAAGAACATACTAAGTATAGCACGAAAGAAAGCTACAGAATCATCAGATGATCAGACAGTCATTAAATGATCTTAAGAAAGTCACTTTGAAATTCAGAAGAAACTTCTGTATCATGTTAATGAGAACTCGAAGCATCACGTTCGATTAATGATTTTCAAGAAACTGAAACATGAGATGTTCTCACTTGCTCACAGTTCTCATCATGCTGATTTTCATTGAATCTATCAGCGAATCATCAAAATCATGTATGTACGAAAACTCACTTTCAGACTGCGAAAGTTCATCAATCATTGCTTGAAGTGTCAGCTATATCAAATCAGATGATATTAATCATATGATGAGATGATTTCAATAAGTTTTACAAACATTTTCTTTCATACAATCACATTAGACTTTATTTTAGCATTATCAATCAGCATAGACGAATTGAAGTGTTTACTGATCATCATTGACAAATTCTTTAAGAAACTTATGCTGATTTCTGATAAATCAATCTGATCAATGAAGAAGTGAGCTTATGCTCTGATTGAAAGACTGCAGCAAGCGAATTAAGATATGTCATCAACGATCATATTTAATTGCGATCTCAAGTTTCTATCAGACTTCTGACAAGCTACGTTTGAAAAATTGAAAATCTCGTTGCTGATAAGCACAATCTATCACTCTCAAATCAATGATCAGAGTGAGCATTCTAATTAAATCATGAAGATTGCTTTACATTTTCTACTCTTTAATACTGACAAATCGCTATGATCATCTCTGTTAATTAATCTACAAGCTAACTTCAACAACTTCATGTTCATCAATACAGATAAATCTTCTAATGAGATTGTTTATGACTTTAGAACTACGAACATTTCATTACTTATTAACTCTGAAGATTGCTTCAACTACACAGCGTGTCACGATTCTAGTCTTCATCTATTCTTCAACTAGTCTTCGTCTGATTTCATTCTAATCGAGTCTAGCACAGAGCTGAGAAACACACATATAAGAATCGAGTTCTTTTCTGTAGATACTTTTCTTTCTTAGCATTTATCTATTAGTTAAATGACATCTCTATGACTCGCTCTAGATCGATTTCTAACAGTAGATAAATGCTAATCAACTACTCTGCTATCGACGTGTAGATGATACGAAATAACCTACTTCGTTTATTCAGAAAATTCGCAAGAGATTCTTTGAATTACTTTCATCAAAACACATCTGCAAATTTATTCAAATTTATCAAATCAATCACTCAATCTTACTACAATCAAATCTATTCTTATCTTTCTCACAATGACACGCGACTCTGAATCAGTCGAGTCACGAACAGCTCGTCTGCTTAGAAGCACTGCTAGTAGACGAGTTTTTCTTATTTCTTTCGATGCTTCAGCGAAATCTCAGAATGTCACTATCTCATGAAACATCAACATGAATCAACAACTTCGTCAATGAGCTATTGATCAGTCAGATGAGATCATTAAGATGCTGATCGAGCTAAGAGATCAACGAGACATGACTTTGAAACTCAACGAGCAATGAATCGATGTTCAAGTCGATCACATCAAGAGACTTGATGAGCTAGAGATCAATCAAATGACAATAGACACTCAAGAAGAGACTATCGTTGAACTACGAAAGAAAGTCTTGAGTCTAAAAAAGAAACAGCGTTCAGCGAATCAGTCTCGATCTCGTCAGTCTACTGAATCTCGAGCTTCTACGAAATCTCTATCTCGTCAATCTATCGAGAATCATACTCGACGTGACTTGTTTACTCTATTCGATAATGATCATCACAAGTCTTTCAAGTTTTCGAACTCATCTGTATTCATCGACGAAGATGAATCAACATGAAATAGCTGAAGAATCAAGATGAACGACAAGCTTCAGACAAATGTCGATCACTTCGATAATGAGAATATCTGTATTGTCTATGTGATATCTAGACTAGAAGATGATGCTGCTGAACATATCTTCGCTCGACGTCGACATGACGCTTCGCATTCATACATCTCGATCGACGAGCTATTTGAGCATCTGAAAGAAATATACGATGAACTGAATAGAAATCGAAAGTGTCGTCGCGAGTACAACGCTCTTAGACAAACAGACAAGTCTTTCAATGTCTTCTACTTCGACTTTATGAAGCTATTCAGCTATCTAGGCTACGACGATTGCACTCTGATGAACGATCTTCAGAATAAGATCAACAATCGCTTGCAGAATGCTTTATCAGTCTGTTCAGAGAACTTTACTTCGCTCACTCGCTTAAGAATCTTTCTTCAAGATGTGAATAATAAACAGCGAGTCAACTATCAGCTACGCAGTCAGCTTCGCACTGTCATCGTCAAAGTCACTGTCGTACCTGATAAACGTGCTGCTACTTCATTGTCAGCAGTGATGACTTCGATAATTGAATATGTCAAGTCGACTATCTTTTCTACCTCTGAGTCAGTCAGATCGTCTATCGTCTGCTATATCTGCAAGATCTCAAATCACTTATTCAAGAACTGCTCTCAGAACAAGATCAACACTTCGACATCTCATGCATTCATTTCTCGCCTACATGAAATCGTCATTTCGAAGAATAAAGAGAATGAGAAAATGTCTTCTTTCGAAGATAGCGAGGCAAAAAACTAGAAACTTTCATCAAAGACGCGATGAAAGATGTGTTAATTTCTTCAACGACAAGCATGTCAGATGATTCTTTTGCTTCTGAATCTTTGATTACTGAATGTGTACTTTCTAGCAATGAAATTAGTTACTCATTGAAGTCATTGATAGACATCGAAGCTGCTGACTATTCGTTCATTGATGAAGTGATCGCGCAGATTGTTTGTGACCAGTTGCAAATCGAGTCTCTGACTTTGATCAAAGCGAAGTCAATTCGAGAATTTGACGATCATTATGCTAAGAAACTCATTACTCATGCCATTTATTCAAACCTGACTGTTCAAGATCATACGATTGACACAGCTTCTATGTTGATCACTCGATTAGATCAACATCAAATGATTCTTGAAAAAACATGAATGAACAAAATCGACCTAGTAATAGATATGCGAATCGATTTTCTTCGATTTTCGAATTTCACTTCTAGTCAGAAATCGATTGTTCTATTCTCAAGTCATAGAACAATCACGAAACAGAAGAGCTTGACTTCTACTCATATACTAAAGAGATCTTTCACTTTCGTTACTTCTCAATTCAGTCAGAAATCACTCTCTTTCAGTCAAAAGAAGAGCTCGATCGAACAGTTAAAACCGCGCGACGCGGCTTTAACTAGCGTCAAAATCCCTAAATCGACGTCAGATTCAACGAACATAGCAATGATAAAGGCAGCGACATATAGAATGTTAGTCAAACGTTCAGACGTCAAGATCTTTGCTGTTATCGTCTCGAAAATCGATCGACTCATAACTACAGCTGAAAACAAGTCTGAAGAAGTGAATCTGCATGAGCTTTTTCACGCTGAAGCTCTCGAGCAAGTCAAGATCAAGCTTTTCTCTGAATATCACGACTATCTAGACGTCTTCGATCGAGCAATGATCAATCAGCTATCATCGCATTGTTTCTACGATCACAAAATTGAGTTGATCGATGAAGAAATGCTCTCGCGAAGCAGACTATATCAGATGTTCGATCACAAGCTTCAGAAGATAAAGAAGTATCTGATCGAACATCTGAACAAAGAATTCATTTTCTTCAGCTTCGCATCATACGTCTCGCTCATCTTGTTCACTGAAAAGAAAGACGAAAGTCTGCGTTTCTGCGTCGATTACAGAAAGCTCAATGCTTTGATCAAACGAAATCGCTATTCTTTGCCCTTGATAAACGAGACTCTCGCTCATATACAAGAAAGCAAATATCTGACTCGATTGAATATCATTGTCGCGTTCAATAAACTGCAAATGCACTCAGGTAGCGAAGATCTGACTATCTTTATCATCTTCTTCGACTCATACAAATATCATGTAATGCTCTTCGAATTAATCAACGAATCGACGTTCTATCAACACTATATGAACGACGTGCTGTTCGAATATCTTCATCAGTTTTGTCAGATTTACCTAGATGACATTATCATCTACAGCAAGATCTTGAAGAAACACAAGCAACATGTACGATTGATCTTGAATAGACTACGAGAAGCTGATCTACAGATAGACATCGATAAATGCAAGTTTCATGTTCAGAAAACCATCTTTTTGAAACTTTTGATGTCAATCGAGAGACTTAAGATGAATTCACGAAAGATACAAGCAGTAGTTGATTGATCTACATTCAATAATCTCACTCAGATGCAGTTCTTCATTGACTTCTGCAATTTCTATCAACGCTTCATCAAGAACTTTTCGAAGATTGTTCGTTCAATGATTCAACTTATTCAAAAGAAGATCATATTTGAATGAAATGAGACTTGTCAGACTGCATTCGATCACATGAAGAGACGTATGACTGAGACTTCTATACTTCGTCACTTTGATCAGACTCGTGAGACTATTCTGAAAACTGACTCATTCGACTACGTAAACGACGAAGTTCTCTCTCAATGTGATGACGAAGAAGTACTACATTCGATTGCTTTCTATAGCAAGAACATGTCTTCTGCTGAGTGCAACTACGAAATATACGATAAGAAACTGCTGATCATCATTCGAGCATTTGAGCATTGACGACTCGAACTGAAGTTGACTGACATTTCTATCAAGATGTTCATCGATCATCAAGCACTCATCTCATTGATGAAAGACAAGAAGCTGAGTCGACGACAAATGCGCTGAATTCAGAAGTTAGCTGACTTCAACTTCAAGATAATGTATCAATCTGACAAACAGAACATTAAGATCGATGCATTAACTCGTCGAGCTGACTTCGTGTCTAGAGATCTCGACGATGAACGCATTCAATATCAAAGAACTACTATTCTGACATCGAATCAAATGAAGATCGCTGATCTAGAGAAGAATAACGATCAATCAATCTATAAACAGGTTCTTGAGGCTAATGAGATCGACGAGAATTGTACGCTACTTCGCGAAGCAATAGCAAGAGACGAAGCACAATGCAAAGACATCAAGCTGAAGAATTGTCGAGTTCAGAATGAAATCTTATACAAAGGCAGTCAGCTATGAGTCTCGTTCAATGAACTTCTGCAAATGAATCTGATTCGTGAGATACATGATCAGTCGTCGATCGATCATTCTGAAATTCTTAAAACAGTGAAGATCATAAAGCGGAATTACTATTGATCTTCTATGCGAAAAACGGTAGATCGATATATTCAAAACTGCTACGTATGTCAACGTTCAAAGACATCAAGAGATAAATCAAACGACTTGCTTCAACCTCTATCTATATCTGAACAGCGATGACAAGACATAGCAATGAACTTCATTATCGACCTATCTGATTCGTACGATTACAACGCTATTCTGACTGTCATCTGCAGATTGTCAAAAGAAAGGCATTATATCTCTTGCATCACTGATGATGAAGATATCACAGCTGAAAAGACAGCTGAAATGCTGATTCAATGAGTATATTGAACTCATGATCTATCAAGCTTCATAGTATCTGATCGAGGTTCGCAATTCACCTCTATACTATGAAAGTTCCTTTGCAAACGGCTGAGCATTTCCCTTCGATTGTTCATCGCCTATCATCTTCAGATCGACGATCAAAGCGAACGAGTCAATCAGAACATCGAGCGTTACCTTCGATTCTTCTGTTCGTATATGCAGAACGACTGATCTAAGTGACTATTCATGATCGAGTTTGTCGACAATAACGTCTTGTCATCAGTCATCTTCTTGATTCTCTTCTTCATGAACAAGAACTTTCATTCTCGTATGAGCTTCGACTCTGACATCATCGAGTATGAAAGCACTCGCGAACGCTTGCAGATCGATCGAGTCAAGAATATATCTGAACAAATGAACAAGACTTTGACCTTCGCTCGTGAAGCTCTGATCAAAACACGGAAACAAATGATGAATCAAGCTAATAAGCATAGAAAGAAGATCAATTACGAGATCGAATCAAAGATGTTTCTGAACGAACGAAACATCGTTACAGCGAGATCTTTCAAAAAATTGAATGACAAGATGCTTAACTCATTTCAGATCACTGAGTCTGTTGACTCATTCTATAAGTTGAAACTATCAGAGACTATGCGTATACACGACGTATTTCATTCAGAACTTCTTCGTTCTGCCGTCGATGACTCTCTGTCTGATCAAAAGAATGAATCTTCGAAGTCAATAGTGATAAACGATGAAGACGAATGAGAAATCGATGATATACTGAACTCTCGACGCTATAGAAGACGACTTCAATATCGGGTCAAATGAAAGAGCTATGACAACGATCTCAACTGATATAACGCTGACGACGACGAATTTATGAACGCTCAAGAGGTGATTGACGACTTTCATATCAAATATTCAAGAAAAGCGCACTAAGAAACAACATTCATGCGAACATGAATAGTCAAGAAGAAAGAATAATGTCACGATTCTAGTCTTCGTCTATTCTTCAACTAGTCTTCGCCTGGTTTCATTCTAATCGAGTCTAGCACAGAGCTGAGAAACACACATATAAGAATCGAGTTCTTTTCTGTAGATACTTTCCTTTCTTAGCATTTATCTATTAGTTAAATGACATCTCTATGACTCGCTCTAGATCGACCCCTAACACAGCGAAACAATCTATAAATGTATTCAAGACTGCTAATGCTATTACTTTCGCGAAAGTCAAGACGAAGACATGATATGATCGTAAGCATAAGTCAATGATTCTACGAGTCGAAGACTATGCATTTCTACAATTACATCGCGACTATCATTTATCAGACTACTCATTTAAAAAACTCGATCAGCAATACTGTTATTCTTTTCTGATTATCAAATGAGTCGAAAAGCTCGCATATGAGCTTGAGCTTTCGTTGCACTGAAGAATTCACTCGATCATCTTCATAGCACAATTGAAATCAGCACTCAAAGATGCAGACTCATTCAAGCATTCTTGATCGAATAATTCTTTCTCTATAAAAGTAGAAGAAAACATCGAGAAATGAGTCTCATACGAAATAGAGAAGCTCATCAATGATAGAGTTCAACGATTCGACAGAGACTCGCTCATACGCGAATATCTAGTAAGATGAAAAGAATATGAATCAGAGTACGATGAATGATACGACGAAGATTTGCTTGACAACGCGTCTGAATTGATTCGAAACTACAAAGTCAAACGTAAATCAAAGTCGAAAAAGAAGAGAATGTCAAACGTCACTATGAATACAACATCATTGAAGTCTACTAGAAAGCAATTGAATGTCGAGTCTACTAGAAAACAGCTTAAACGATTGTTAAAAGTCAGAAATAGATGATGACTCAATGAGATCATCGAGACTTTTTTCAATGAGAGCATGTTGTTATGAATTATGAGTTACGAATTTGTTTCTTTGAATTAGGCTAGTGCTCGATCGATGACGACGCACTAGTGCTTTTAGCGACGCACTACTTGTGCTTTAATTTGACTTTCGCTTGATTTCACTTCATAGCTTTACACACTATCATAGAACTACTTCTATTAGATGCTTATTTCATCACACTCTTCAAGATAATGTAAAAAGATAATACACTATGATTCAGTCTATGAATTCATAAGATTATGAACTATGATTAGAACTTAGAAAGTAAGGTAAGCGCTGTTCGCTAGTCAAACAGCTTTATTATTTTCTTTTTACTTTCATTATTGACATTATTCTCTTTTTTCTCACTACTGATAATGATAATCTCATATTCATCATGTTGTAGTTTCTTCTCATTCTTCTTTGCTTCATAGTGCATCTCTGCGCCATCGTTTCCTACTATGATAAGATCATTCAAATTAAAATTTATTGCATGTATTGAGTTCTGAATTTCTCGATCTTTAGCAGTTGAGAGAGTGACGAATTGTGTTGCAAAATTCTGAAATGCTGTTATAGAATTAGTATCATCAGCCTGCTTTAACTTCTTCAGATCATCATGATGAAGAATTCTTTGTTGTATTAAGTAAACTATAGACGTCATGAATCTCGATATTTCTTCGTCAACATTCAGCTCGTCTGTTGTTGTCTTCTAAAATTGATATTAGTTTCTATAACTGAGAGGTAATGCATACAGATAATGCATATCTGATTTGATTCTGAAGCAGCTTTCTTCTCTGCAGTAGTATTCGCATCTTGCGTCGTAGCAGTTATCTCGCTGAGCTTGATCTTCTCGACGACAATTTCTGTGTCCGCTTTCCGTCTAATTTCTGCCTCGAAGCATTCGGCTATAAACAGATCAGCGCTTCATCTAGTATTATTGCATTACTGAGATGCATTATCATGAATGTTCTTATCCTTGCGCTCTTGTTCGACCTGCTTTTTGATGTAAACAACCTTCAGATTCGCGATGATTTTCTTTATTTCTTTCTTTCTCTGATTTAAATATTTGACATTAACATTAATCTTGATGAAGAGACTGAGAATATGATGACTGAGATCTGGCACGAGGTGTAAAGAATGTTGCAGAAGACTTTCAAAGATTAGTCTTATAATTTTTTCTTTTCATTGCATCTTCGAGACTTCGAGCTCTTCTTTTATCTTATTGATCGCATCTGCATTGCTCTAATAGATCAGAATGCTCTTACAAAGCTGTGAGATGAATTTCTGATTGTCAGTAATATCGATGAAGTCGATGAACAGTGAACTTCTGATGCAGAGTTTTCGTTATCGTACTTCTTCGCGCTTTCGATTCAACAGCAGCTTGAGATTCTGTTGATCTTCAAAGATCTTGAGATGAACTTGCAAAGATAGTGTTTGTAGATATTGAACGAGCAGAAATTAAAAGACTTACTAGTCAGATCACGAAACATACGACGAGACATAGTACTGAGAAGATTATGCTTTTGTTTACCTGAAGTATTTTGAAGAAAATTGATCAATCATTGAATCTTTGAGCTTTTCTCAATAAATTTGTCGAGATTCTTGTGGTATGAAGAGTTCTTGTTCAGGTCAATAAGTTATAGACTCTGTTCTTACTCTACATTCATCATATCACTCGTTCAAATTGCGTGTTCAGCAATGTTGACAATAATGCAGTTGTTAAGACGGCAAGAATAAAGAATTGCAAGAATAAAGAATTGATGAATCAGCTGAAACTTATTACGATGTCTTACATTATTCAAGCTCACTGTAGTTGACTTTAATGTTGTATTCAACCACCCATCGACGGTTTTTCGACCGGCTCGGGAAAAGTGCTTTGGCCCAGCCGACCCAGCCAGCCCAGCGAGCCCTGGGATGGCCTTGGGCTCCCAGGGCCCGCCTCATATGTCCCTAGGCTCTCAAGGCCCATGCACATGACCGTCTGGTACTTTCCCACGGGTCTTTACCTTCTCCCACCAGCTCCCGATATATCTATGGAAACCAGGCACGATTTCTGTACATCCCTGGGCATTTTTATCGTCCAAAGAAACGGACCCTTGAATGATGTTGGCCCCTCGCGTAGTTTACATCTCGATTGTGCGGCAGTGATGTTCTTTGTGATTCACCACGATCTCGATATTCTCGAATGTACTTTCAACTATCTCTCTCCAGTGGAAACAAGCTTTCAAGGCGATGCTTTTTGCTTAGAGTTGAGGTGATTCAGCCATGTGTACCACTCAGCCCTCGCTTCCTCTGAAATCCGGGGGTTGATGGTAGTAAACTCTTGCACCTATTAGTCAGACTGCACAAAACATGCACAAGCTATCGTACTGACAGAATGGATGGGATAAGAAGCTCATACCAAAGCTCACTGCGTCCTCCACCTCTTCGGTGGTAGGCTGCGTGGCCGGCGCCGAAGGCGAGGGGAGAGGAGGAGCCACCGGCAGGAACGGACCAGGCGAGGGCGGGGGCAGAGAGACACGAGAGGGCGGAGGGGACAAAGACGAGGACGGCACCACAGGAGAGCTTCCGGCCGCCGCAGGGACATCCTGACCTTCCCGCATAGCGAGGAGGGCCAGAGCACCCTGGGCCTGAGCGACTAAAGCAGGTCGCGAGGTGCTAAATTCCTCGACTTGCCTTTGCAAACCTTGAATAGTTCTCTCCTGGTGTCTTACTCGGCACAAGAGACCATCAATACGGGTCTCTTGCTCGGCCATTAGCTCTCGCATCTCCCTGTAACTGATAGTTGCGTCCCCAACGTCTTCTTTCATCCCGTTTATATCACCTCTGTTGATTTCTATATCCAGTATGAGAGGATGTAACTTCTTCTCCACGTAACCTCCAATTTCGAGGAACATCTGACCCCGAGCTGGGTCGAGAGGGAGACCGCGAGGGGCGGTCCCCATTGTCTCGACCACAGGCTCAGGGCCAGATGCAACAACGGGCGAAGGGGGGCTTGAGCTGGGCCGGGGGAGAGAGGGGCTTGCGCGGGACCGAGGAGAAGGGTTAGGGTTAAGAGCAATGATAGTGGAAGCTCTGACTTTAGCCGCGTTTAGTCTTTGTTGAGTAATTATAAGAGTGGTTTTAGTACTGTCCCGATGGATGCAGAATGATGAATTAGACTGAGATAGTTTCATCATTCGTGTTTCTGAGAAGGGCATAAGGTAAAGAATTCTCGATTAGTTCGTTGAATTCGGGGTTTTCCCCTTCGTTTTCTGCAAAAAAAACATTGTGAGTTAAGGAAAACTTTGTAAACTTGCTCTGTGGACTGCATCCACAGACCGGTTTGGGACCCATGAATCCTTCCCGTGTCCTCATTATAAGGGGCGATAGACCGAAGAGGCGTCGCTTCCAACTTATAAATTAGAAGGTTGGAAATTGCTTTCCTGTAGCAAGCCAAAAATTCCCATCGCGTCCGCGCGGATCTGGTGGCAGTGGTACCCTACGTCGAGTAGATTATGATCACCAAGGAGCCATCGTTCAGTTGGTGAGTTTCCAGATGGAGATGCCGTCAGAATCGAAATCGCCGAGCAGGACAGCGTGTTTGTAAGAGCGGATTCATCGAAACCAGAGCTGACTGTGTTAGAACGGATGTCAGAGCTTGCTTTGAAACACTGGTGGATATAGGGACAGTGAAGGACATAAGTTGGCACCAGTAAGATGGGTAATTTCAAATTCGGTTCTGTCTCGTCATCTCTCGGTGGTACAGCAACTCACTGAAGCTGACAATGATGGTCTTGCCCAGCGCTATTGCCTCATTCATCGAATGTCGATATTCAAAGGTACTTGCCTGGTTCTGAGTTTGGAATTCTCTACATACGATTGGTATCTTATTTTAATGACTGCTCTTCTTCTACCTCATCGAAGACTTCTCCGTCATCATCTTCGTGCTTAAGTCCTTAGTTGGTTTTGGTCCTGGATCTGGTGACATCCGTTTCTTGAGCTGCTGAGGGACGTTCTCCAAGTGTGCAGAAACGCCCAGTCCAAACCAGGATTGTTTGTGCATTCGGCGAGCGCATGCCAGACCATTTAGTTTTTTCTTGGTCGGCTCATTGATTCTTTTGGTGCCTTGAAGAGCCATGAAACGCTCGAGTTTACTCCTTCGTCTCTAACTAGTAGGTTGATCATGTATATCAAGGGCATAGCGAAACATCTTTCCTTGTTAAGGTCTACTGAGTCGTGCGGTTTGAGTACCTTCCTAGCTTCTTCGTGTGGTAGTCTGATGAGTCTGATCTTTCCTGGTAACCTAAGTCGGCGGGGTATTGGTCGGTCAGAGCATTCTGTGTCAAATCTTTGTTCACCAATATTCCTACCCAGACCGTTCCATGGCCGATTGCATCCAGGACACGCAGCATCTTGAGCTGGCGGGAGAGCGGCTTGGGCCAGCATCCCTTCTCGGCCTTACGCTTGCCCTCCCTGCTTTGTGGCCCCCCAGCGACCTAAGACATTTCCCTTCGCCATGGTCTTCGACCGTGATGATAGGCATTGCAAATTACTGCGCTGCATGGGTTTCGACTTATGATGTGAGAGTTGAATAGGCGTGATTTTTAGAGTTTATCTATATCTGCAGCTCTGCGCTTTACGTGGTTTCATCGAGACCTCTGATTTAGTCGAATAGATTAGTCTTTCGTTCTCCTTCTGCTTTCGCTTAAATTCATCTCCTGCATTTTGCTGGCTCTGTGCGTCGAGCATATGCCGAGAAACGAACTCTTAGGTCATTCTCGTTGAGCCAATTCCGACATTCTAAAAGACAGAACAGCGAATAAAATAAAGAAATGAAGGCAGAACATATGGTAAATTATATAGCACACGAGGGAACTTAATGATGTGATAACTAGACCTTTCGATCTATTCTCGTTGTTCAGTCTTAAGACATCGACCATCTCTCTGACTCGTTGCATCCTTGGGGTTGACATTTGAATAGTATACAGATGCTTGAATTTGAATCAACATAGTGCGCGCAGTGAGCTTTGTTGTTGTGTGTCATGTATCGAGCGATGTGGTTGGAGTGTTCATACTTCCAAGGGGTTGCTTTCGAGTAGATGTAGGGATTTTAAGGATTTGAATTTTCATGGTCATTTGTGACTAAGTTCTCATGCGTTAAGTCGAGGTCGTACTTTTTCCTTGATCATACTAGGACGAATATTATCAATTCTTTCAGTGCTCTCGCGAATAGTTAAAGCTTCCTTGCCTTGAGCTTGGACTCGAGACAAGTCTTCCGGTTCTGGTCATTATGACTTTGCTTTCTGATATCACCCTCAGATCGAATCCTGTACTCTACAACAATATTAGCATACGAATATAACAAGCAACATAACGGCAACTCAACACTTCATTTCTCCTTGGCACGTACCGTTACTAAGCGTGCGCTATAGTCTGCTTAAGATTTAACAAAAGTAATAAAATTATTAGTGCCGCGGCGTCGGCCATTGATTGTGCTTCCCAGGTGCGTCGGATCTAGCATATGCCAGAATCCTCGGAAGGGATCAAAGTATTTAGATGCTCAAACTGTTTGAGACTCCTCATCACTGAAGCATCTATCTCAGCCTTTGCCTTCATGAGTGTAGTGGTTTTCCTTTTTCTGTAAATTGAACAGATTCACAAAATCTCTGCGTGTACCGATGTATTGAAATTCGCAAGAATGTTAATAATTGTTACGACATAAGTCATTTCTGTGGTTCGTGAGTAAGATCATAAAGACAAGCAACAAAAAAAAGAAGATTCTAACGTCTCTTTCGGAACCTCTGCAGATATGCATGGCCATGCCATGTTGAAGACTGAGTCTCTCTGACACCCTTTGCTTTTTAGTTCGTCTGCACAAAGATAACTTGGTAAGTCTTTGCAGTCTTTCTCCTTCAACTCATTGATGACGGCTCGTAAGTGTTATTGTGATGAGAAGACAATTATTGTAGAAGGTTCATGATCTTCAGGTGAAGACTGATCATTATTTTCGCAAAAGTTGTGAAGACTTGAAAGCAATTGTAATCTTTTTGCGAGCTACTTAAATTTAACATAAGTCTTTTTGAGTTTCTCAAATTTAACTTCTGCAACTCGTTATCGCCTTGAACATGCGAGTTGAAATTTATCTGATAAAACAAAAGCTTGACGAGGTTCTTTCTCTGACATGCCTATTTCGTTGCTGAGTGCTCGTATTCAACAAGTATTCAAGGCGGCGACGTCTTCGCTCATCGAAGCATTCTGAAAGACATCGTCAAGATAGAAGAACTGATTCAAGAACGACACGCAAACATCAGAAATTTAGGTCGAAACGTAAGCGTTTAGCTTGCGTAGCCAACGAATATACTCACTGCTATGCACGAGGTTTTAATCTCTGCACATCGGTCACAACGCTTGTACATAACCTTTCCAATAAAGGTGGCGTTGCATCGATAGGCTCTGTCCTCCTTATGGAAGGTCCTCGCGCACTTTATGCACATTACACGTGCTTGAGTCGGGGGCGCACCGGCGCTGCGGCCGCTGATCCCCACCAAGGGCTGAAAAGAATCAGTAACGGCACCGAAACGTAAGGTGCACAAACTTACCGCTGGTCTCCTATTCTCAGGAGTTCGTGGGGCCAGCGGGTCTGGCAAGAACATCGGCGCCATCAGGGCGCCGGGGTTCATTCCATCCCCCGCTGCTGCGACGAGTTGATCGCGGAAAGCTGCAGGTCTATATCCAACAAGTATCTAGTCGGAAAGTATGATTTTTGATGTAGGAATTGTAATCCATCCTTTTGACCGGTCAGATCGTCTGTGAACGCACATCTTCGATGAAGCGAAGACAAAGAGGTAACAAAGGCCCAGTAGAGAAAGCTGCTGTTTGTATTCCGAGTACGGGTTGTAAGTCCGAATCACCCTTTCACAACGATCATCGAAGCGTAAACCGAGGGGAATCCCGGAGCTTCATCTCTTACCCTCCTGACTTCTTTGTCGGCTCATCTCACACCTTTCCGTCAAACAGGACACCTCTTTCATTATGAATGAGCATGTAGCTACCGATTATATATTCGGTTTTCTCTGAAGGTTCATTGGCTGCAATCGGAAGAGCTTGAACTTTCATCTTGTTGGAATTACACTGGAAAGTGTCATGTGCTAGAGTCTGTTGAACGAAAGATAGTATTCCACTCTCGAGGGTTATAGAGACTGCGAGAGATATATTCCTGTAGAGGCGACTTGAAGTGTAGATTGTTCATTCTTTTTAGCGGGACGAGGTGGAAAGTTTCTAGACATATATATATAGGGATGATGAGTCGTAATCTCCACTTTTGCGTCGAACAATCACCATTGGGGTTGCGGTTCCATTTTCTCGGCTAAACCATTCTAGCATTAGGTTTTGTGTGATCTTGGGTGTTGGCTCGGACGTGCAACCGCTGTCAAGGATTCCCGTCAACTCGATCTCGAAGACTCTTGCTAAGTCGTAGTTTTTGTTAATAGTGGAAGATCAAGCGTCTTCTATTTACAAGAATATTTTTACTCCTTTACCTTGTACTTGAGCGTAAGCGGCGAGAACAATCATCTTTACGAGATCGTAAAGGTTTCTGTCCCTATATCACGTTACAAAGCTGCGACAAGACCGAGATGCTTGTTTTGATATGAGTTTTGACGGGTGACTGTTATTCCACGCGACTCGGAATAGAAAAATCTGCTTAAATGCCTTTAAATATTCATCAGAAGCCCGAGGACGACGAGTAGAGAACAGGAGTGAACTGTCTTCATCTATTTCTCTTCGAAAGCAAAATTGGGTTGGCGAGTTAATTATGTGCCACCGTCTTGAAATGAGAAGCTGCATAAGGTACTTGGCGCGCCATAGCCTTAATCAATGACATGACACTTGATGGCACGTCTTTAACATAATCTGCACTCATATCGAGATAAAATAGTGCTGGAGATGCTACGAGAGCATGCTAGGTAAACGCGTTAGATCTGAGATTATCTTGACGGCATTTTCTTCTAGCAGTTGGAACGCAATTGATCCAGGATTGTAGTCTAGCTATCATCTATAGCAATAGGGAGCACATAGTGCATGAAACGTAATGTATGCATAAAGTAAAAGCGAAGTAGGCGGAAGTGCCTGGCTTCGTACAAAGGGCTGGGATAGTCGAGAGGTAGGTCTTTCAAGTTTGGTTGTTATGTTCGCCACATCTGATGCCCATATAGCACTAACTAGATAGCGCGTGTTGCTCTGTGCCAATCGACAACGAAACGAAATATCAAATCGTTTCCATTCAATCGCAAGCATGAGCAGTACGCTTGTGGAATCATGGCCTTCGATTTCGCAGTGATTTGTTTTATATAAGGTTTTGAATGTAACAGTACCTGTTACACAGAACCATCAGTGTTGAAAAAGCGAGTTTGGTTGCGAATAGAATGGAAAGCTTAAATTTCGGTTGATAAGCTTATAGATCAGCAGAACTAGATCATTATGAAAAGTTCCGTTGGTGATAGTGTCTGCTCACCATTGTCGTTTGAATTTTGACGGCCGCCGAACTTTGAGTATCATTAGCCGCAATAAATGACGTGTACTATCCTCGCAACGTTGAGGTGATTATCCATGAAGAGGTCGTAAGTCTGGGGCATACGGAAGGATGTAACAGGCTAAGATCCGAAGTCAAGCCCCTGTGTGCTTGTTGTGAACATCAAGATATATATAGTAAGCTGTCAGTAGCGAGTTTCTCGTGGCGTCTTATGCCTTCCAGTTCATCAGAGCAAAGATTTCTCAACGTATTCTGGTAATCTGATTCCTCTCACTCTTCTATTGCTGCTTGTAGTTGTTGTGTTGAATAAGCAGCTACAGCAGAAAGATCTGATGAAGACCGTTCTGCAACCACCAACAGGACTGGCGAGAAAAGAGTTAGCGCTCGTTCTGAAATGATCCGATCCTGTGCCGGCTGATCATGAAGAAGGAGACTTATGAATAGGAAATTCGTAATCTGATCTGCCGCATACGTCGTTCACTATTCAAAAGAAAACGAAAGAAAGATACATCGAGATCAATTCACGAACTGTCAAAGATATTGACTCGACGCCGCAATTCTATGAGATATTCAATCTGATCTGCCGACATTGATTGTGACGATATGTGAAGGAAAGAGTCATAAAGAACCCCGAGGGGTATTTTCTCGTGATAGATATAGGGTTCCATTTGAACGCATAATAGAGCAAGATTGCGGATATGCTTCGTATAGAATGGAGTGTCTCGTATACTTCGAGGTCCTTAAATGAACAGCACTTCATGAGTAGGAGGAAGTTGTTTCCATCATGGAAGCATACTTGGCGGATGTTGACGTTTCAAACGTTGCCAAGGTATGATATGTGATTGTTCAATTTTTATCACTTAGTGTCCCATGAGCTTTCTGTACGAGGGCACATATGGACGGTGTCGTGCTGTGCGTAGGTGACTGGCGTGCTCTGTCATGCGACGGTAAAAGTCCAGGATGATGCCTACGTAAGCCGCCTTATTCTATCTCCTTTGACATGTTTTCCCAGTGTAAGTTAAACACCATGGACTGGACGATTGCGTCACCAAACCTAATACATCGCATGTACTGCACGACCAGGAGAGAAGTATTTTTGCCGGCCACGAAGGCTACGCCCGCAAAACCTCACCCATGACTTTAGATTGGGGTGAGTGCCTCGAAACATATCATAACTATTCAAATTGGGCCTCTGATGTTCGAATCAGTAAGATGCTTGACCAGATCTTTCTTCGTCTTTTTGTGAGGTTCAAGTATTGACTTCCTAATCTCCGGGTCCTTTACTAATGAAATAATTATACTGCATAGTCAATGTGAAGGCTAGAGATTCTCTTTGCGTTAAGCCCCTTGCAGCTGCGTTTCTTGGGTAGCGCGGCCTGGATATCCTAATCTTATCATGAGAAAAATGCCCAGACTTGTGGCACAAGCGGGCCTGGGATGATTCATCTGCTGAAAGTGATTAGACAAATATGCGCGACAAGAATTGGCGAATATCTTGCCGTGGACTCGTCTAGTTATTGCCTTTCGTACTAATAGCTCTACAACTCTCACCATTTGCGTGTCTAATTTGTCGAGCAACCCTTTAGTCTCTCATGTACAAGGAGAGGTACTTGATTTGTATTGCTTTCTCTCTCGCAAGAGGATGTTACTGGGCCAGTTCAAGGCTCTTCACTCGTGGATATCTCGCCCTAGACTCACAATGTGTGCATCCACCATCCGAGTCGCTTTTCAGCGGCCAACTTAGCCAAGAGATCAGTGGCAGCGTTTGTCTGCTCTAAGTACTGCATCACAGACAGACATCCAGCAACTCCTCCACCTCATGCCGCAACACAACCACAAGTTTCTAAGTGGCTTTCACATTCTTTGCCGCAAAATACCTTGCTTGAGACCGTGCAAGATGCTCTCTTGGTGCCAAAAAACGACAATCATAGTAGTTGCATTCTTTTGAACGACTGGCGCATCGAATCACGCGAACTTTTGATGTTCCAAGGCCTTGACCTCTGCGATATCGAATACGCCGCGGTTACCGTGGCGGAAAATTATACCGGTCCTGCATTGTCAGTTCTCGATATCCGCATTTCACTCGAGACTGTTCAACAATCTCTGCTCTCCTCTTGCTTAGAAAAACCTCTTGGACCGTTCGTATATGTGAAGATTTATCTATCTTCGAGAAAACATGTTGCGCAGACCGGTTCAAATAAACCCAAGTTATTTGTTACCGCCGCTGCCGCGTCTGTTTCCTTCACCTTCTCTTTCAACCCTTGCATTCTGGCGTTGCTCATCTTGTTGTGGTAGCTCCTGATATTAGCCTTCTTCAGAAGGAATTTTACACACTCCAATGCCCTTCATCTTCGCGTGGCTAGTTTGAGGATCATCCTTAATCACCAACATCTTCTCGAGGTTCTTCTTTCCAGCGTGAAGCTCCTGAAGGTTATCGTTGACGGAGAGGAAAGCTGGCGCTGAGAATCGCGCAGGGACGTCTTGAACGTGGGACATGGTGGAATAAGTTGCAAGCTTGAAATTTTTGAGAGGCAGACCAGCTGCCAAGAGGATAGAGGTGGATTTGGTAGGTCTTTTCGGTTTCGCCGAATTCACCACGCCGGACCTAGTTTTAGGTCCGGCTGGTGTAAGGGACAATGGACTTCTCTTTCTGATCTTCCGTTTCATAGTCCTTATAAGTCCTGCCTTGATTCCTTCCATGTCTTCTTGAATCACCCCATTAAACTTAAGGGAACTATCCTCTTGAACTAAAGCCTCGTCACCTAGAACTAGTTCTTTATCCGCGGTCCAACTCCCATTCTTAACGGTCTCCAAGCCCGATCCCTCAGTTCCGTGCAATTGATACCGTCCGGCAGCGACGGCATACCGCCATACTTCATCCTTATTCTCTATCTTATACGAAGTTTCTTTATTTTTTCGGAAGACCAGAACATATTTCTTAGAGCTGAAGTCTTCAGGCCAATATTTGCACCTTTGTTTTGTCACTAAGGAACTTCGAATGACTCTTTCGACTCATCAATTCGAAAGATATACGTTTCTGAGAGAAAATGTTGATTCGATTAAGCTTGAGTCTAATGTATAGCTTTCATCTGCATCGAATAATCTTCATTCAAGAACTGCCTGAGTGAAGGAATCAGATTCATCGTCGAACTTTCACAACTTCAGATCTTTGTTTTCATTCTTTTTGTTTCTGCTCTTTGAATCTTCTCTCGATTCTTTTTCTGATTCTTCTTTCAGTTTCTCTTCGTTCTCACTTTCTAATTTCTTCGAATCGTCATCTTCGACAGTTTTCTTGATTTCTTCGTTCTGAACCTCTGTCATCGAGGTATTTTGCGATTGATCTTGGTGAATCATTTCCCTAAGGGCTCTATCTTTTGCCCTTATTTTCTCTAATAGTTTGATTTTCCCTTGGTTCTTCGCCTTCTGAAACCGTTCTCTAATCTTGTTTGAGATTTCTTCTGCGCTACGGCCTGGATCAGGCACTAAACCCTTCTGAACTTCCTTGGTCGCGGCGACGTCACTCTGAGTCGAAACTGCGGCAAATAGGTCTGGGATTGAGTCGTTCCACAAAGGACTGAGTTCAGACATGTTGATTTGGTCTTTGAGGTACAGTATGTACCTTAAGCTCTGACGAATTTCTGAGGTGATCTTCAAGAAGTACTTAGTCTGAGTCTCTTAAAGTTCCTTTGTCAAGCTCTTTAGCAAAATTGGCTAAATATCAATACGCGACGCTGAGTATGTTTTTGTAGCTGTAGAATAGCGAAAATGTGGTTGTTTGGCGGTGAGGTAGAAAGGGGTTGAAAATGTGAATAAGTTTTGCTGTAAATGATAATGCTGAAGCTGTTTCACAAGAAGCTTTTTCTGCAAGACTTTTTTCAGATTCTTTGACAATGTGGGTAAGGAAGGTCAGAGAAGATGAGTTGTATAGAAGAAGAAATATAGTAGAACTGTTTGTAGTAGAGGTAAACATTTGGATGTAAGACACCGTCTCGCGTTGCGAGCTGAATCCAGATAAGTAACCTCTAGCTCTTCGAGCTCAATCTCTGGGAGCCTTAAAATATGCGACAAATACTTCGTTGACATAAAGAGATCGATGCTCTTGAGCAGCTGTGTATTTAGAGTCGCCAAGCTCTTTTTTGCAGGTTCTCACTTTGTACTCGAAACTTAAACTACAGTCTTATCTTCTGGCTATTTTATCTTCGATGAACATTTCCCCTTGCACTTCGTCTTCAATGACGTTTAATAATCGCAACCTGAGTGAGTCGGTCATGCCGCACAACATAGAAGTGTACTAACCTTTGTAGTAATTCGTTAAGACTAATACTAATGTGCCTTGTTCCAAGTCTTGATTTCGACACAAAACAGCTGTGACAAGATTGCAGATCTTCTTGCAGTCTATAGAGCAGGTTGTTTAGCCTAATTCAAGCTTTGAAGGCAGGATAATCTTGTGTTCTTTGTGTCAAGTGAGCTCTTCGTGGTGACAAAATACTGCTGTGAGGTTATTTTCTTGCAGATACGCAAGGAGAATCGCATCGAAAAACCGACGATCGATCCAAAAGGCCTTGAAGCGCTTATGATCGGGTTTCATTATATCTCTGGTTGGCTTTGAACATAAAAGTGCCGTTGTAAGTTTCGATGTTAGGTGTGGTTAAGGTCGGCAAAGGGGTTGTGCATTTTAGCGGTCGAATTGCGATTATTTCCGGAGAGTTAAATGTCTATCACCTGAGTCAAATCGGAATGCAACCGGTCGAAGCAAAAAGCTTTCAGTTGCAGCAACAAGTTGAAAGCCTTTCTGATCCCATGATTTATACTGCTCTGCTTGACAGTGGTCCCAACTGAAGGAGATACATGTAGTTGGGATGTTTATCCTAGGGAAGTAACTAAATAGAAAAAATGATGAGATGTGTTAATAAAGATAAGTAGGTTATTGTGGGAGGTGCACTTTCGTCGAGATTGTGGAATGTATCCTACTATGGCTTCACCCCTATGAGTAGTTTCTTGGGCAGGCAAATCCATTCGTTCGAAAGAACAGCACACCAGCCTTCGATATACGTACACTTAGTGTGTAAGTGGATATCAATCCAGCCTAGGCACAGTATCGCGGCTGCAAGTACGCAAGGCGTTGAGTATGCTCAAGGGCCCAATGTTGTCTGCGAGAAATTTCGGGATGCATTTGAATAAAAGCTTTGACAGGGAAGAACCTCAAACTTGTTGTCGATGACACCTTACCTAGTTTTCCTAGTGAATCTAAGTGTAAACGCATATTCATCGATGCAGTGAATATATAACTTTCCCAGTCGATAATTGGTGAAGACTTCATCAAAAATGTGTCGTTTCGTTGAAGGAGACCACGGCCACTTATAGAGCTTTCACCCAACACACAAGTATTACTGGCCGTAGTGATTGGGTTGCAATTGTTTGAAATATAAACATACCTGCTGCCTGCAAAGCGTATGTTGTAAAAGGAAGGTTTCAAGTTACCATCAGACTTAAGCTTGAGGCGAGTTGCTGCCTTATCTTGCAGTACTCTCCATCACTTCGTCGTGTTTACAACCGGTCGAAGATTGACGAAGATGGTCCTGGGCATGATTTTTTGAACTACCCCAACTAGCGGTGTTGATGTAAGTCGAATTCTGACAGTTTCATGTAATGTTGACTACACCGTGCCAGACCCGCGGCATGCCATTGCATCGGGGGACATGCGGAGGGTTCATGTTACTGCTGCAGATAATGACACTGTGACCGTTGGCCCTAGTTACGGTGCTGGCGGTGGTGCTGGCGGTTGTAGCTAGGGTACTCACGGTGTTTGAGAGCCAGGGCCTTAATATAGCTGACAATGTTTGCGAAATAGAACGATCTGTAGGGTGAAACCCCACTAAGGCAGGGAAGAACTCACCTAGCCTTCTGAGTATTGTCTGTGCAGGCCGTCAAAGAACTGATGAATCTGTAGGTGGTCGGCTTCTGTACCGATGTGTCCAGTCCTGCATCGACAGTGACGGCGAAGGCTCGCGGGACCTAATGTAGGGGCGGCGTGACATGACCCTAATTGTTTGGGAGTGGTCAATAAATGTTCTCGATGCTTCCTGAAGCGTTCCTAAGTGAGAACTCGATCAAGATGTGCGGCTTTTCTGCCACGAGGGAACATGCCGGTTTTTTGTCGGAACCTTCTCAAGTGCATGTCTTCGAATTTACAGGAACTTGAATTATGATCTCATGCTCTCTTCAATATCTTGCGTTTTCTTTCCCAAGCCCTTCTTCATGGCGACGACTTGGTCACGTAAAGACCAATATTTTGACCGACAAGTCTCCCGTGGTAGACCTCGTGAGTTCATATCAATTGCTCCCAACAATAAATCTCAGAGACCTCTCAGTCAATAATAGGCCCTGCATATGATGAGAAGGTAATTCACTTCGCTTGGGAGATCTCGCCTGGTTGTCGCATATGACGGTGTTGACCGAAACGTATAGTTGGCGGTGCATTCAAAATTGCATGTTGAGTTAGGTTCACATCGAGATTGAAAAACATCGACCGACGAAGTTTCCAATGAGACATCGGCGATTAGCTGACGTTTCCGCAAACCAAAAAAATGCAGCTATGATGGTCATACTGTCTCTTTTCTCATTGAAGAGCTTGCAACTTATCTTGGACTTCATGTACTGCTTCTTGATCGTTGTGTCATGCTATATACTGTATTTTTCCAATCAATTCGGAAGAAGAAAGGAAATTGTCTGAATCTACTTTGGTTCGTCGTGGTTCCGCTCGTTGCCAATTTTGAGCTAGCGATTGACACAGTTCCGTGATGTCCATTCTCACACCAACGAGGCTTTGTCCCTGACGGACCTGGTTCTAACGACAGTACTTTGTAAGTGATGTCTTTTGTCGAATTTCTTCGATAGGCAGATGGTATTGGATCTGCAAATGTCGGTGATATGCCTTTGTTTTCTGGGCCTGCTGAACGTTTTGATGCACTGAAAAAATCCGGCTGCTATCGACAATTCTGGCCAGACATGTTCTGGTTCGAAACTAAGGTTGGTATAGTATTTTCGACTTTATATGGCCTCGTTCAACGCTAGATCTTGTGTCACATCTGTAGGTTTACCATTTCCATACTTTGAAGCCTAGCGAAGCCGCTGTCCTTGGAAGCGTCATGCTCAAATACCAAGATCTCGGTAAGTTACATACTCACACTTCGGTAAGTCTAAGGCGTATGTGGCAGCTTTAAGACAAGAGTAACTAGAGCGTGGAAAGAGTTGTGGTTGCTGGAACGGCTTCTGCAACCAACGCACAGCACAGCAAAGCTGCTCAGATTCCTTCAAACCCTAGCAAAATGACCATCGAGCTTCTTTGCATCTTTGCTAACTGCATGCACACTCTGTTGAGATTGAATTTCGAGCAGATTAGGCTTAGTGAGGCATGTTTGCTGAACCACGATCTTCAGCGTGCTTGACATGCTTTTAACGAATTTCCTGATAGTTTAAAGCTTGTTAAACATTAGAAAGTTAAGTGAATGTTCAAAGAAGTGCGTCTTGGGTCTCACTTTGATGACTTCTAGTAGCACGTTCGGCTTTTACTTCTGGAGGTATGGCTTGTTTCCCTTGTTCAGATTCTAGGGTCTTGAAGCACCTCGTTTAGTCTCTTGCGCTTTGTGATGTCTATGTCAGCGTGCCAACAGGCTGCCTCCCATTTCGTTCCGAAAGCGTAGCAGGTAAAAGCCTTAAGCGAGCTGAGACAGGGCCGGGTCCACGAAAGCTCTCTTATTCGGGCCGGAACCTTCACCAGAAGTATTCAACGATCTTGAACTCTGCGAGACTCTTGATGGTTACCTCCAAGCTTAACCCTGAAAACCCACACCCAAAAATGCCAGAAGAGGAGGCAATAATGATAGCTATGAAGCTCCAAAATTTGATGAAGTGGGCTTCATTTACCTTACGAAAACGGTCAATGGGCTCTCGAACAACAAGCTCGAACGTCGTTTCGGGAAAAGCATTTTGCATTTCGCGCCAATATGACAACTTCACGTACAACACATCAACGCCATGCAGGACCAGAGGAACAGTAGCCGTCGGTTGGGCTAGCCTAAATGTCTCCGAGAGGCTCAAAGTATCACCTCTCTGCGAGCAATGAGATAGAATGGCACTCAGTGTCACGCGGGGCGGTTTCCGAAAATGATAGCAATAACGGGTTATTCCTGGTTGAACACAACGGCCGTGCGTTCTTCGCTACTAGAAAAACGCTTGAAGACTATGTTTCCGGTTTCAATGGCCTGTGCTCCGAGTTCCGGCATGCTTTAGATGGTTGGAATATCTGATGAGAACCCCGATACAGAATGTATGACCATATTGCGGCTGCCATTAGAATGTTCGGGGCTAATGCTGACATAACCGTTGCTATCGGCGGTGGAAGATGTAGCGGACCCTGAGCTCGGCGGCCTTGAAGTACTATAGGGAACAATTTCTAGCCGCATCTACAGTAAGTTGTGAATCTTGATAATTGACTTTTTAACCAATCTTCGTTCATTCCACGGTGAACCTTCCGTGAGTAAACCGTTGCTTATCTTATCTTCACGTCGGCGTTGAGTCTGCACCCCTCCTATTTCAGCATAAAGCTCTTCGCAAATGATGAAGGACAGGCGTGAAACTATTGGTACGACTGAAATAAATCGGCCGAGAGATCTATTCCAAATGTTTTTGATTGATTGAACCCGTTGCCCTCTCGACGGTAGCTAATAGCCTTGAAGGTAGCCGCAGATGAGAGCTGGTGGAATTCCACCGTAGGTTAATTAGTAGATATGCCAGTCTTCTTCCACCAAAATTGAGGAGACGTTAGGTCGAGGTGGTGCCATCCAACCCCCGTAACTATGATTGGTGAATTTCCACAAGTGCGAGTCCACTGTAGCCGAGCTGTATCTCAGCAACTGCACTTTCCCGTGTACAGTGTATTTAGAAACTTTCGAAAAAGGAAAGGTAAGAAAGAAAATCATCAGACGTAGATCCTCGGACTATCAAAGTATTTTGAGATGGTGTCATAGTGCAAGATGAAAAGAAATGGCCGCCAGTGAACATGAATACAAGTTCAGATGATTACTCATAGCTTCACGGAAAATGAACATAACGGGCTAGAGATAAGTAGAGTGAAAGCTGATGAAGTAAGAGACAGCGAACAAACGACGAAAGACGACATGACTAGGGATGGCGGAGTAAATCGAGACTTGATGCCATTTGAATTAGATCGTATTGACTTATCTCACTCCATATCTCCCCTACTCTTGCCCACCTAATAAGCATAGCTCCCAACACTATATCCATTCTTCCCCGCCATCGCTCCTCTCCCTCCACTCCTACTCTGCTGGAATGCCTTCCTCTCCCTGGCCTTCCTCTCTGTCGCCTGGTAGGCCTGTGCCTTTCTTGAGGTGGGTGGGTAGGAAACGTAATTTCTCTTGTCGTAGGCGCGGCAGTTCTCGAGGTTGTTGAGATCGTTGGGGTCGGGGTGGGAGGAGCAGGAGCCCATTTTCGTGGGTTTTAGGGGGGAGGTAGTGTTGTGGTTGGACTTGGGGAAGGTTGAAGCGTGGGATGTTTTTATTTAGAAGCGCTTGTGTTCTAAGTTTCGATGTTCAGGGGGCGATTAGGTGGTTAGTGGTTAGTAATTGAAGATATATGAACCGTTCGCGGGGAAACAAAGAGCAGGCAAGTGGTGTATATTGAAAGAGCTGTTCAGGGTGGAGAAAGAAAAGAGTCTTTGTTCATTGGACTTTGAGGTCAAAGGAAAAGCGATGCTACAAAAACCGAAGTAGAACACAAACCGGAAGAGCGCGCACAAAGAAAAGCGAACGAAAATAGAGGAAAGTCTCCCCAAAACGGGGTGGTCATACGAGAATAGAGGATAGAAGTTTGAGGTCCCCGAATGGCCATGTCCATGTCGCTGTCGGCAAAGTGTATAGAACTGTAACGAAATGACAGTACTACGCCGTGACTCGAAGAAGAAAGCTATGGCATGGTGTTCCCTATCTCGCCTCTAACTTACATGAAGCCAACGTTGCTGCTCTAAAAGGCGAGGTGAAGGTATCGCGTCAGTGTAAATGAGAGATCATTGCTGCTCGTGGAGACTACATTAGCGCAAGGTAATTATCTTCGATGCTGATAATCCGTTAATAGTACAATACCCGGAACAGTTGTGTCCCCAATCTTTCTCTCAAGCCATGATTCGACAAGTGCGTACACCGCGACCCGGAAAATACAGTCACCGTCCGAGTCTCTGTTTCCGCTGGAGGAGTGAATATTGCACCTCTGCCAATGGTTGCTAATTCTGCGATACACTCCGAGGTAAATCCCTTGTGTGACTGAAATCTCGGTCTGGTCCAAGATGAAGGCTCTCTGTCTCCGATTGTTGCTGGCGAAGAATATAGATTATAACAGACGGTATGACGGTGGAATCCCGCAATCAAAGCGCAAGTCAACATGTTTAAGGTTTGGTAAATAGATGCCGAGGAAGCGGAATGTATTTTCCCAAGCACGCTCGTCTTCGGTGAAATGCTCAACGGCTATATCTCCCTCCCAGCGTCGTAGCTTACCGAGAACAAGTGAGCTGCAATACGGTACGGAAAGCTATTGAATGAGCTTCACATTGTACGCCCCGCGGTCTTTCATAAAGGGACCGCTATCTGCAGGTGTTGCATATGAAACATGTTCTTACTATAGAATACCTCGGGGGGCCATTTGGTATGTTCTTGTTGACGAGGAAAGCATTCAAGCATGGAACGGATTTGGAGGTGTAAATGGCGACCTCGTAAACTGGCTCTGGGAGATGAAGGCGAGGGTAGAGAGAGGTGGAACGTCTCATTACGACCTCGTCGTAGGCTCCGGGACACATCTTAGTTATGTGGATACAGCCTTCCTGGACTATGACGGTCTCTTGCAGCCCTGTCTTGTCGCTCACCACGTAGGCATACTCCTTGCAACACACTAGAAGTAGTTCTAGGATCATTATGATGATTTCGTCTGGCAGTGTGGCGAACGAAGAAATCTGGACTGCTGGATGCTTGCAGCTGTGCAAGCATCGTACCTAGCTTTGACACGGACAATTGAAAACCTGATATCTTACAACAGGGTTCTGGAGATAGTCAAGGCGTTATTCACCGGAAATGCGGGCTTCTTTGGACTATAGGCACCGTCATGTCTCGCCACAAGTATGGTCGCCACTTCTTAGATGTTTGGACAAACAGAACTAAAGATATTCAGTTTAGATGAAGAAAACAGTGCGAGACAAGATATGGCCGCGCTGAGCCAGCAACAGTGAGTGCCTCGAGATATCTAAGGAGCCAGACAGCGCACGCTCGGCCAAGAGCTAGTCATTTACCTGAGGCCGGTAAATCATTGGGCGAATAATATTGCTATGAAGGAATGTCAACTTGCAAAAGGATAGAAACACATCAGAAGACAAAGCATGGTTACCAACGTCATGCTAGCTACAAGTTACTGGATGATTGTGCTTGAAATGCTTCTGTAGTAGCTGGTGGTTGGGGAGAGTGGAAAATATCAAATGCCCCCTCGGCCAAACTTCGGCTCCGGAAACTTTCTCAATAGAATACTTGTTCCCACTAGTAATCACACTCCTCTATATACCTTATGGGCGACAATCGCATACGTGCCTACTCCCAAACCGCGTTACTACAACAGTGCATGTCGTGACCGCCGCTGAGGCTCTGGGATTGCATCGAGCATTGGACTTCTGGGCGTCTCGCGTGACACCTTCACGACTTTCAATTCAGAATTGCCACAGTACACAACCACAATGCCGTGGTTCTCCATCCTCCCAGCCCACCTCACGATTGTGGAAACTTGGATCATACGGTTTTTCGTAAGCCTAGGCTTACGTTCCATCACGGACAAACTTTGCTAACATCGCTACCTTAGCTGCTATTAGGTATCATGACTATTGGGCCATGGGCCCTTTTCATCATCTACGACGTCCTTCTTTACCTTGTTCGAGCTGTCGCATATGAAATTCCATATATTGGTGGAAGAGCCCGAGGCAGGCAGAGACCTCGAGCTCCAACCTTGGCAGAAAGACCGAATGGTCGGGCCCGGACTTTCAGTATTGGGGGATCGATGACGAGTGGCAGCGAGACAGATGATTTTCAGACTGCACGAGCGAAATCGCGGAATGCGTTCTCGTCAGATGACAGTAATGCTATCGCTGAAGAGGACTGAAAAGCAAGAGGTGGCTCTGTTCGGTCTAAAAGTAGACGAAGATGTCTATGGTATGGTCAAAGGCCCACGACAAAGCTCAGAAGATTATATGCAGCTATTCAGTATAACCTATGTCATGGAAGATCTTCAGTACACGCTCGCATTGTTCGCTCGGTTCAGAGGTCAATGACAATGGCTATAATAGTCTCAAGGACTACTATTCGTACACAGAACCCGACTCCGATGCGGACAAGTGCTTCTATTGCACGGATAATAACTCCTTGAGCGATCCGAACATCTGAAAGATTTAGCGCCAAGCTGGGAAACATTAACCATTCTTGGCAAGTATAGCAAGCATGTCGTATTTCAGCAGCAGATGATCTGCGAACCTGCCCGAAGTCACTGGCCAAACACTATCTATTGTGGTTTGTTCCATGCGTGGTTCGCCACCTCAACTATTACGGAGACGCAAACCAGTTATAATGATAGCGAGAGCTCAATACGAAGTAAACGAATTCTCAGTTCTGTATAGTAGCCTCTTATATTGTTCAACGACGGCTGTTACAAATCGGGTTCTGCAGGAAGCCGAAGCGGGAAGGACCTGACGTCTGAATCTTCTCAGCCATAGGCCTGACTAATAGACATAACCACGGGCCTAGCGCCGCATTGGTATGTCGTGCGATCTTAGCGGCAAGTATGAGGCTCTCGATCTCCGCAAAATTCCATGATTGCCATTGCCGTCAGCGAGTATGTTTGTGTGTTGGCATATCACGAACCTTTCTAGTCAGCCTAGGCAACCAAACTTTTCAAGTGTGATCACAATTGATATTGGAGCATCATATTTAGATCTTCACGAGAGCACAATTTTTGCCTTGTGGGGGTTCTTGTTGCTTTTGATAATTTGACACCTTGAACTACTAGCTACCATTATAGCAATGCTGCATCCACCACATGGGCCTATTCCTTGCACTTCAAAGATGATGTCCGCCCACCCTCAGCATGATTCTTACAGATCACTACCGGGTACACCCCTTGGGACTGACCCTCGTATGATGAACTTGGACCTGGCGAGCGGCTTGGACCAGGCCCGATATGGTCTCTCACCAGGCGGTTATTTCGACAGCGGTACACGATGTGGGATGAGCCCTATGAGACCAAGGACGCCCTATGCCAATGATTTTGATCTACAAGGAGACTACAGATATAACCCGTCTCGCAGTCCCGGTCCGACCCATTGCTCAGAGACGAATTCAGCTAGTATATACTCTACTGTCTGCCGGTAAGTCCAATTGTGGTCCCAGCCGAAGCCAATGACTGATTAGATCCGTTTGAAGAGTTAACCTAGCAGCAACGCTAGCTAACTATGGAGTTCCCCATTACGCAAAGTATGCTAAGATCAATCCACACATGAATGAGGAAGGTCGTTATCCCCAAGAATTCAGTCTTCCTAAGACTGTAGATCAAATGAAGGTTCTTGATAGTAAGTGGACTCGGAGCTCTGCTCTCGTTATGTCTTTTCCCGGTGTTCTCAAAGGTCTCTGCACTCGAATCCCCATGTTGTCCGCTCGCGATATATAGTTCTATGCCGATAACTTTGCCCTTGTGTTAACACCACCGAATTAGATCTGATTACATTCTACCCTTCAGCGCTAACACCAGACTTTTGACAGACAGCCAGCTCGATCGAATCATGCAAGCCTACCGTTTGCCACTTGATCTTCGCTCCATCAACCCAAGCGGCCAATATACGCGAGAATCTATAAGCAGTACACGTGTACGTCAAGGAAAGCTCAACATGCTGTTGGAATATCTAGGAGCGTATAAAGTTCTGGAACATGAGAGGCTCAAAAGAGGATCTTACAAAGGGGAATGGAACTAAATGAGGGGCGCCAAGCTGGTGACAGTTGTGTGGAGGAGTGGTTTGGCTGCGATGAGGGCGGCAATATATATTTAAGAAGAGGCTTTTCGATGGGTTCTTACAACACTCGTGTCCGCGCAGCCAAATGGCGTGGTACTGGAAGTTGAATCACCTTGTCCAACATCTTTTACTCTTCGATCTGGCAGACAGAAGGCGTTGGAGGCTGGAAATAAATTGCAGACAAATATCTGGGGGCGTGATGGGTAAGTGATTACGATCTGGGAACTCATGGGTAGTAGATTGGATTCTGGAAGTTAGAGCAGACACCGAAAGCACAAAATCCTTGAATTGGAGACTGATATGGCGAGAGTTGTCCATCTAACAGAAGGCTACAACGTACCTACTGACAAGAACATCTACAGTAAGAGTGGTTGATGCATTTCTGAAACCCGGGAGCAAAACTTCTGTTAACTAATATTACCTGCCTCAAGGAGAGACACCTGACCTTACCCACAATTCTGCTGGCTCAGCCACCCCGAACTAATGTACTGACACCTGTGCCGCTCAAGTCGACGTCTATGTGTTTCTAATTGCTACACTCTAATAGAGGGTCGCGGGGTTATTTCAAAACAACCCACGTATACTCACTCATTCCCCCGTATTGTTACTATCTTACTGCCTCACTCATTTCAATCTCGGTCGACGGTTTCGTCTTCTCATAATTTTTACCCTCTTCTCTTCTTTCTTAATTATACATTCATCTCAAATCGTTACAGATTGAACTCTCAATAGCTGGTTTTTAATCGATGAAACAAATATCTTCCTCTAACACTCCGCTCGCAACCGCCACCAAAGCCGCCAAAACGGTCGACGTCCCTCCCCTCCGCTCGCTCCTAACCACAGGCACGTACATCCCCGGAGCAAACTTCCCTTGATCTGACTCGCAAGTCGAGTTATCAGACTCGTCTTGAAGGCGGAGAGAGAGAGAGCAGATGATCTACCCACTTTCAGATCCCCAACCCTACCTCACGAACTTGTCTTTCGCCATTAAAGACGCAAAGTCCGACTTCCTCCCAGGCACCATCGACCCCAAAGATCTCGTCATCTCCGCCCTCTGTAGCGGCTTGCCAGAGGTCTACGCCTGCCTGCTAGATGCCGGTCTCGACATCAACCACCGGCTCCCCGGCTACACCGGCTCAGCTCTCGTTACGGCCTCAAAAATACGCCATCAAAAATACGCCAACGTCCCCCTAATCAGCTTCCTACTGTCGAGGGGCGGCGGTCCGAACGACAGCGCGAGTTGGGGCGGTCCTCCTTACTTGCGCAGTCTTGCTCTTGCGGCTGGGTGGGTTGGAGCTGGGGGCCCGGAGGCGGTTAGGGTGCTGCAGGGGGGGAGGAGCGGAGTGGAGGGGGAGTGGAGTGGTGCAGGTTGCTGCTGCGAAGGGAAGAGTGGAGTGTTTAAGGGCGCTGGTTAGGGGGGGGAGTGGATGTTGGTGATGTTGATGGAAGGGTTGAGGGGGGGAAGAGTGGGTTGGTGCTGGCGGGGGAGAAGGGTCAGATGGAGACTGTGGAGTTTTTGAAAGAACATGGAGCGGAGAAATAGGGAGTGATTGGGGAAGGATTTTTGTCGTTGGGAATCCCAGTTCGAGCTGGCTGAAATTGTTATAATCTCCTCGTTAGCCGTGCGCTCGGTTCTCTGATTGCCGCGTTTCAATTCAACACATGAAGGCTGGGTACTTCTGGTGTCATTCATCCTGAAAGCGCGGCAGCATTTCTCTGCTTCGAAGGACAATTTTCTATCGGAAGTTTTTGATGTAGTATAGAGGTTTAAGAGTGACCTGTACGGAGTACAAGAAGAAGAGAAACATACCAAATGGCAGTCTCTTGATAGGCAGTATCTTAGCCCTACCGACTACCGTACCAGGACATCCCTCCACCACGCGAACCCGCCATCAACATTCCGAATCATCAACCTCCATAGACCAATATTTGAACTTAAGGTGGTAGATGGTTTCCAATTATGCCCATCTGACACGAAAGATTTGGTTATGAAGGGCCCCGTACAGTTCTCGGCGCGAAAACTACGCGGTGACCGAATGATGCGTTTAATTCCGAGCTCTCGTTCCGAAATCCGGGGTTGATATGACGGTCGGAAGTGGCCACGCTTGATATAACGTCCAGCTCTTTACTTTCAACATGGTGCATCCTTCAGCATATTATTTATATTAATGGTTGCAGCGGAGCAAGCACTGCAATGGCATACTCCATAGGCGACCGCATCAACAAGCAGGCCCCGCATCATGAGTCTATTAAGGCACTGTGGGAGAAGAAGTGGAGATTCCCCGTAAGGCAGAGAAGTGTTGATTGTAGAATGCTGCTAATTAGCACTTCAGTGCAAGATCGGAGTCTACCCCTTCATGGACGGCAAGCTCGAGGATTTCGAACCGGTCTTCAGCCACATGATCGAGTCTGGAATCAGGCCCCCCTATGATTTTGACGCATATGCCAGTCATTTCTTCCTAGCCGCTGAAGCCCTCTTAGCTAAGGCTCACACCGCCGAGGAATCTTCGGACCTTTCGCAAGCCTCCGCCCTCTACCTCCGCGCTGCAGCCCTCTACCGCATTGCCCGCTTCCCCATACCTCGCTCCCCAAAGCAGAAGGAAGCTTGGAAGTTGAACAAAGAGGCCTACGTATCTGGCGCAAAGCTACTCCCTGGCAAATTCAGCGATGTGCATATCCCGCATACGTACGCCGTTGAGGGCGAGGGCGCAAACATCCCAGTATATATGCGGCTACCAGAACATGCCTCACCCGATTCACCTGTTCCTGTAATCCTCCAGATCTTTGGCCTCGATGGTTACCGCACAGAATTCACTCGCAATTCTACCGAATGTCTTGATCGGGGCTGGGGCTGTATCGCCGTCGAGATTCCTGGTACCGGCGACTGTCCGGCCCTAAAACATGACCCGCTGGCTGCGGAGCGATTGTGGTCGTCACTGTTGGGTTGGATGGATGCGCGGAAAGAGCTAGATGCTAAGAAGCGGGTCGCTTGGGGGTTGTCCACGGGTGGATACTATGCCATGAGATTAGCCCATACGCATCGGGAGCGGCTGGCGGGTGTGGTGGCGCAAGGGGGAGGCTGCCATCGAATGTTTGAGGGAGAGTGGATTGATAATGTTGATCATCTTGAATACCCGTTTGAGTGAGTCTTGCTTTCTCATCACCTCTCTTGTTAGGAAAGGGGCTTATTAGAATCAGTCTGGCCGAGTGCTTAGTGGAGAAGTGGGGCTACGAGAACGTAGAAGCTATGAAGAGCGATGCGATGCAGAGGTTCTCACTGCTTGAAAACGGCGTCCTGGATCAGCCGAGTACGAGGCTCCTGCTTGTCAATGTAGGCTACTCACACCAAACTCTTCAGTAGGCGGGCTAACGCAGTACAATCAGGGCATGAACGACGAGATATTTCCAATCGAGGACTCCATGATACCGCTACACCATGGCAGCGTCAAGGATGCGCGGTACATTCCGAATAGCATGCATATGGGCGAACCAGCCGCAGGTCCCATCATTTTCAAGTGGATTGAAGCAATCCTGAGAAAATGAGAATGTGGCCACTACGCATGTGCAGTAGCCAGAGTGTTCTGCGTATGGAATGGGGGTTATCGATTAGCAATGAAGCGAGTCCCTTTATTTGTGTGGTATTTGAGTCCTTTTGGTGCACAGTAGTAATTGCCATAACCATGTCAGCCCCCCTTCGGCCCTTTGATGTTTTGATGCCATTATTAACTTTACCCCTTTCCCCCAGCGCAAAGACTTGGGCATCAATATCTCAATGTAGGCTCAAGGAGTATATGTGATGATATGCGGTTTAGCGTACACGCATAACCGCTAGAATAGTCCCCGAAGTATTGTATATGGCATACGTCACTGTTTCGAACGATATGTGGATTTTGAACATCGCCTATGATTTACTCTGTACACAGTAAATTTCATTGACTCGACTTTTGAGCTTCCATTTAGGGTTCGGAGTCAAAGCCTAGCCATCGAGACACTGCAGTACATCAAATACTTCGTTTTCAACCATGTCCAGAATTAGAGCGTCCCTCATTTTCCGCCCTTTCTCCCAGCCGCGCTTCACCCCTCGCACCACTACACCAATCGCATTTTCTCAGCAAAAACGCTATGCGGGTCAAGATTACGGTTCGGGGCAAGGAGACCCAAAAGGGGAGGACCCCCAAAACCAAGGCTCGAATCCATCAGCAGACTTAGAGCACCCCGGTCCACCTCCGCCAGCCGAAGGTCAAGGCACAGGAGGAGGACCAACAAAAGCTCACAGTGGGGGCCATAACACACAGCAGAACGACTCAAGTAGTGCGAGTAGCAGCGGCAGCGCAAGCGGGAGTAGTGGTGCACAACCAAAGATCCACAACTCAAAGGTCCCATCCGAGGAGAGTGACGACGTGAAGCAGCACAATGAGGATATGGGAAAGCGACATGATAGCTCGCATAAGCAGAGCAACGATGACGGGAAGGTTGCGAAGGGCTTTTGGAGTGGTGAGCAAAGGCCTATGACTACCTCGTGCTCTGGGTTGCAAAGGACTGACAAATTCATTAGGGCAAGGCGGTGCTGATCGAGACCCATGATCTGGTTGATATTTCGGAAGAGACATGTATGCTAGGGGGAGGCTTTAGGGTTTACGACAGAAAAGTAAAATGTACTATACGAAGTGAGGCTCTACAAGACATTCGACCGGACCATTTAGCCTCCGGAATGGCTTCATGGCCTCATGATTTTCAAGTAAACGGCTGCGCATAGAGAAAACATTCAAATCTGGATGCGCTGTAACACAATGCATTTTGGATGTTCAAGCATGCTATTGGGAGTGGCAACGTTGGTACAGCACCACTCAACCAAATGGAATTTAGTTGAGAGAGTACCTTGTTTATCGGTAAAGACTCTGATTTCCCAGTGAAATCAGAATGATACCTAGCAAAGTGAAGGGCCCAGAATTGCAGGTGATGGTGCTGTCAGACACGGTAAACACAAATTACGTCACTCACATTTAAGCTGTTTCCCGCATTTTGTTTTCTGCGCAGTGCGCACACCTTGTTTGTTGCTCAACAACCACCTTGGATTCTAACACCACTTACCGCAGTAAGCTCTCATCCTCTTTTCTCTAACGCATACATTGATACTGATCGTACAAAGTCAACAGAAGCTTCAAGAATATTGAAGCCAATCAGGATGAAGATTTCTTTGTCCTCTATCTTGGTGCTGGCCTTGGCCGCAGAAAGCACCGTTGCCAGTACATGGTTTGGCAAGGCAGGTCAGTAGATCATCCTTACTGCTCCTGTAGCTTCAAGATACTTTTTCATTATGATTGGGGTGCGACAGCTTGGTGTATCGCAGTTACCCAAGTAAAGGTGGTTGGAGCTTCGCATCTGGCCTAGCTATCAATTTCACTTTGAGGAAAATCCTTATGTCTTGCATAAAGAGTCAACGTTAATAAAATCCCGCTAACTCTGTTTACAGCATACAACAAGTGGCATGAGACCGAGTTGGAGAGATGGTTGTCAGATCACAACGTCCCTTACCCGACGCCAGCGGATCGAAAGGACTTGGAAAACCTTGTTAAGAATAACTGGGAGGTCAAGGTGTCTTCCCCCTACACCGACTGGGAACCTTCACAACTACAATCCTATCTAAAAGCAAAGGGTCACGATGTCAAGAAAGGCACCGAGTCGAACAAGGAAAGCCTTGTCAGTCAAGTCAAGAGCTACTGGCATGAGAGTGCAGACACCGCGTCTAATTCGTACAATAGTGTGAAGGACTGGATTTTTGATGGGTCCTCCACAAATTCCACAGCGACAAGACATAATTTGCTGACATGAACCACGTAGTTGGACTGATTCTCAACTCAAGGCGTTCCTTGATAAGTACGGTATCCCAGCTCCTCAGCCGCGTAAGCGCGATTCACTCCTAGCCACTGTTCGTCAGAACTACGACTCGGTAGCCAAGAAGGTTGGAGAGACTGCTCACTATCCTGGCAACTGGCTCTATGAGAGCTGGACCGAATCTGACCTGAAGGAATTCCTTGACGAGCGTGGAGTCGCCGTTCCCCAGCCCACTACTCGTGACAAGCTCATCGCCCAGGTTCGAAGACACTCGCGTCTTTCTGCACAGAACATGAAAGATGCCGCAGCCTCTGCGTCTTCGTCCGCCAAGGCTGCGAAGGAGAGTCTCAGTGACATCGTGTTCGATGCCTGGAGTGACACCCAGATCAAGGAGTGGGCTGATAAGAATGGGATCAAGGTGCCGCAAGGCTCCAAGCGTAACGAGCTCCTAGCGCTCGCTAAAAAGCACCGCGCATCTTTGACTGGCGATAATATTCTTTCTTCTGGGTCAAGTGCTCTTAACGCTGCCACTACGAAAGCAGGAAACCAATTCGCCAAGGCTACGGATGATGCCTCGCTCAAGAGCCAGCAAACATTCGACAGTGCTATCGACACTTGGAGCGACAGCCGCCTCAAAGCTTTCTTAGACGCTCGTGGTGTTCCGGTACCTCAAGGTAGTAAGAAAGACGAGCTCATCGCTCAAGTTCGACTCAACAAGCACAAGGCCGCCACTGGATGGTCTGCTTGGACTTTTGACACTTGGACCACTGAGAATCTCCAGTGAGTACGTCAAGCTGTTCATCTTGCATGGCTAATATCTGCAGGAAATGGTTGTCCTCACAGAACAAAAAGGCTGCGAACAAGGCTGGCGCTTCCCGCGACGACCTCCTAAAACAGGCACAAGACAGCTACGCTAAGGCGTCTAAGGCTGGTGGCAGCAACTACGCTTCAGCAACATCCTACCTAGCGTCGACCACCGACGCAGCGAAAGACACCACCTTTGACAGCTGGTCCGACTCTGAGCTCAAGTCTTACCTCGACTCCTACGGTGTGCCAAACTACCAGGGAAGCACCACCAACGAGCTCAAGGCCGCAGCACGTCGCAACGCCAACTACTTCCGCTACGGTACGTCTACTCCATCCGAGACCATTTACGCGAGGCTGTCCAATGGAGCTCAGTGGGTTCTGGATCAACTCAAGATTGGAGCCGCGAGTGGCCGCAAAGAGGCTGGCTATCAGGGCGAGAAGGCCGCGGACGCGGTCAAAGAGGGTGTGAAGACTGCAACCAACCGCGTGGGTGAAGCGACCCAGAGAGCGGGAGACAAGGTCAAGGAGGAGTTGTGAGCAATCCGGGGGGCCGAATACGAGGCATCCAGATTTGGAACGGACAAACAGAAGGTGGGCGAAGGGAAGTGTGTGCCAAACGATAGCCGCCAGGTTATATTAGGTTTGTAAAACGTTTAGCCAAGTACCTTAGGTAGGTAGTCTGTAGTCAGCGAAATGCAACAATTGATGCCTCCGGGTTCCAGCCTTCTCATGCCCATCCATCTCCGATCATGTCCATCCAATCATGCACTGGTCCAACGGCACAACAATGCTATTATTACTTCAGCGTTGGACCATGATACTGTACTGTACGGAGTAATGTGGCTCGCGTGCGGAGAATTCCTTTGACCCAGGGGTAGTACATACATTGCACATGGGTCGATAGAAAGCCTGAGCGTTCGTCTATGTATGTAGCGCTTATACTGTATGTACAGGGAGTATTCCGTACCTTAAAACCTTTAGGGAACAATTTCGGCACGACATGATCGACATTCTCCCTTAGACTCGCCCGTGACACACTAGATGCGGTAAAAGCTCACACGGTCACACTCCCCACTCCCCACCCGGTACTCAGAGAGAGCAGCCTAGGAGACGGTCGCCTTGTCTTCCCATATTACCATGCTCATGCCTCCGCCGTCACACCTACTCCCACACATTAGGCCCATTCCCCGCCAATCCCCGCAAGAACGAAGCACATTGGGCTATGTCAGCCAAACCCGGAGAAGCTTCGAAGGAACGGAAGTGGAGAGAAAGAGAATGATCATTATTATAGACTGACTCAGACCGCCACCTGGGATTGGAGGGATTTTACTAAGGAATTACGCTCGCTACTCGCACACACACCACGTTCGTTATGGGATCTATCATGTCTCCAACTCGGCCGATCATCCTCCATCTTGGAGACCCAATTGAGCACAATCTCTACATCCGCGAGCGTTTACTCTCGCGGTTCAACATCGTCAACCCTCCCCTCGCTGACCTCAACCGTCCCGCCTTCATCCACCACCTGAAAGAAAGAACATGGGGCGACTTCGACGCGATCATGAGACCCTTCTGGAATACGGGTGGAGAGATGGGCAAATGGGACAAGGAACTGATCGAATTGCTGCCAGAAGGTGTTAAGATATACGCCAGTGCAGGGGCCGGGTATGACTGGGTGGATGTGGGCTGTTTGGCTGAACATGGTGAGTTGGCTACTCGGGTATATACGACGAGGCCGTCCGTCAGGCTTTATCCCATAGGCCCAAGGGACGATATGTAGAGGCAAGGAACAAAGTTTTACGAGCACGCAGAGGCTAACAGCACTCGTCCAGGTATTCTCTACTGCAACGGCGCAGGGGCCTCTACGGAAGCTGTGGCCGACATGGCCCTCTACCATATCATTTCTGTCTTTCGGAACATGACCTGGTCCCATCTTGCCGCCCGTTCACTTGATTCCGAGAAATGGCTCGATGCCCATCGCAACGCTCCAAGTCTCTCTCACAACCCGCGTGGGCACACCTTAGGTATCATTGGGCTTGGAAACATTGGCTATGCAATTGCTCAGAAGGCGTTCAATGCGTTCGGCATGAGGGTGCTCTACAACGACGTTGCTAGGAAGACCACCAAACAAGAACAGGCGATACAAGCGACCTTTTACGAACATCTCGAGCACATGCTAAACGTCTCCGACTGCGTCCTACTTGCCACTCCTTTCTCGGGCAGTGCCCTGATCACGGCCTCCACCCTCGCCCAATTCAAGGCCGGCTCTCGGTTTGTAAATATTGCCCGTGGCAGCCTTGTGGACGAGGAAGCCCTTGCTGACGCCATTGAGTCCGGTCATTTGTCAGCCGCAGGACTCGACGTGCATGCCCGTGAGCCCAGGGTCAGTGAACGGCTGGTCAAGTCTTGGAACGTGACGGTGACGAGCCATTCCGGTGGAGGAGCATTTGAGACTGTCGTCGGTTTCGAGAGATTAGCGATGGAGAATGTGGAGAGGATTCTCACTGGAGAGCCAGCACTGACTGGCGTCAATGGGCATCTGATGAAGCAATACACTAACAGAAACACATAGGGCGGTGCCCTCGGTCTACTTTGGCGGGTTATGCCACGCACTTGGCTATTTCCGCAAACTTATGGGATTGACTAGGATCACTGGAAAGTGCAACAGAAGCACGATACTCTCTTCTCTATGAACACTGATGATTTAATGGCTACAGGGGCATGCATTGGTAAACTTGGTTTTCTTTACTGTCATCTTCTCTTCTGTCGATCATATCTAAAGCAACTACCTCTGGCCTCGTTTGGAGCAGTAACCTGTACAACGAACATACAAGATATTCATAGTCTGGACTATAAACTTAGTTTCTGCATTTCTGGTTTCTCCAAATATCTGGATGACGTAATCGCATTAGCCCGGATGTGTGACACAGCTTGTCAACGTTTGCCACAGGTGCATGAGCGGGGATGATGCGAAGTACAGGGAGGTCAGTAAAGATTAGCAGTAGGGAACGAATAAAACCGTTTTTTCTACAAAAAACGTGTATAATACCTCTTAGCGGCTTTTTTGCTTCGCTTTTTTGGCTTTTTATTATCTAAGCATACAAGGGTCATTGATTGGAGGATTACCCT